>Ga0315915_1005005_pt1 | contig 16589 bp, 14 predicted proteins | sample MpolbnodulesMG_FD_207738 | JGI IMG/M metagenome (GOLD analysis project Ga0315915, IMG submission 207738) | Medicago polymorpha root nodule microbial communities from Los Angeles, California, United States - branched nodules | ecosystem: Host-associated > Plants > Roots > Nodule | place: USA... | reverse complement strand
GATTATCAAAAGAGAGTTTAATCTAATTGATATATTCGTTCGTTAGTCTAGTTAAACTTAGATCACATTACTTATTTAAAGATGTTCATATGAAATAAACTTTTTAACAGGCTAGCATGCCGTATCAGACTTTCGTAAGGCCATGCTCAGGCTTAAAAAGTAAGCCTATGACAGGCCGCATGCCGGATTTAGGCCTTCAAAAAAATTGACAGGCCAGACTCAGACCCTAAAAAGCGTAGCTCGGCCTAACCTATTCTCATCCCTAACTATAATTTAAGATGATGAGAGTGTTGCAGTCCAAACCGAGAAGATTTTCAGGTTGAAAGAGCGCATGCATTTTACCGCTAGACCTTAGAGTTGAAATATAATATCTATAAACATATGTAATTTTTTTTCTTCCAATGTTGTAAATTTCATTTAAAATATATTTTTAAAATAAAATAAAATAAAATAAGAAACACCGTAAAATGTAGGACATAAAGTGATACATATGAATCCCGTATACTCCAAAACGAAGATGTACTTGTATCATATGTAATTATTTTAATTTTTTAAAAATATTTATAAGTTACTTCATATATACGTATCCTAGAAAAGATGAATGGTAAAAAAGTGAGATGATGTTGTAGACATTCAATATAGATGTATATGATTCAATTTTATGTATACATCAGTAAAATTATTTATAAATGAACCACTTAAGATTATACTATATTTTCTCTGAATGAAGATAACGAGAAAAATATGATTCAATTAATCAACATTGAATAAAATTTGTGTTGAATGCTTCTCTCGATATTTCAACAAATGAAAATATAATATGGTTTATAATTTTTTTTACATACATATAATATTGAAGGGTAATCAAAAATTATTTTCTTCAGCTATTTTGCACACATATATAAGTTTTAAGATAGAAATTTTGTTAATATATTTTAGTTTTATCGTATCGTACATGCACCCACACCCATGTCCGAGTTTCATAGGGATACAAATTCAAGAATGTAAACGGCAGAAAAAGCAGTTAATAACGGGCAGTTAAACGGAGCCCACACCTCCCTCCCGGATTTCATTTACGTATTAAAATACAAAAGTGGACCCCACCTCCTTCCACCTCCTTCTAGTCTTCCACCTTTCATACTCATTTCTCTATAAGTACACCACCATCGCTAACCTTTTTGTGTGCTCTTTCACAACACTCTTTCTTTCATTTTCTCACATTCTTCTCCTCTTTCTTCATTTTCATTCTCTCAACTCAACAATGGACCAATTCAACAACGTCGATCTCGAATTCGCTAACTTCGAAGATTACGTCGAATTCGAATTCTCCGATTTCGAAGATGAAGAACAACAAACATCCTTCTCCGAAAATCCTCCTCACCGTAACACCTCCGATACTGACTCCGACTTCGAAGACGATTTCCAAACGGTACCGTTTCGAAGCTATTTTCGTTTACTTAGGTTTATTTTATCGTTCATCGTTTAATTGACAATTTGAGTTAATGAGAGTTTTCTTTTGGTTTGGAAGAACAGAGTAATGTGAAGACTGATACTTCAGCTTTGGAAGCACGAAACGGGAAAGATATTCAAGGAATTCCATGGGAGAAGCTTAATTATAGTAGAGATGAATATCGTGAAACTCGTTTGAAACAGTATAAGAATTACGAGAGTCTCACGCGCTCTCGTGAAGACCTTGACAAGGTTAATTTTTTTTCTTTCTTTTTTTTTTACTGTGGAAAGTTACTGTTACTAATTTCGTTGAGTTTTTAACTTTTCTAAACTTTTTTTTTTTTTTCGGTTCTTAGGAATGCTTGGAAGTGGAGAAAGGGAATTCGTTCTATGATTTTCAGTTTAATACAAGGCTTATCAAATCAACAATTGCACATTTTCAGGTAGAAAATTTGTTCATTTTGTTGCTATATTCATTTAGTGGGATTGGATTGTGCTTATTCATAAGTGTTTAACTTAATTCACTAATATATTATTTATTGAAACAGAAATTTTAGTTAATTGTTCTGTTGTGATGTTAGTGTGTATTTTGAGTTTTGTTTTATTTGCTTTATACTACCACATCCAGCTAGTGCTTTAGTTCTAACTGCTGTTTGGAGTCATGCTTGACTTATGAGTTATGGCTATGAACATGTTTGGATTAACTTATTTGAGCATATCTGCGCGAACAAAAATTATTTGTATGACTGTTTCAGAAAGTTATAGGCTTTTTTTAGTTTATTTCCCCACGCTCTTTAAGATAGCTTATAAAACAACTTAAAGCTTGTATGAGAACAATTTGACTTTATTTTATCTTTTGTAAGCACTTTTATGCATATGCTATAAGCTTTTAAATAAGTTATTCATCCAAAACAGGGCCAAACAATTTTTTCTATCTATTTTGGTATTCTAGTTTTGCAGGATTGTGTAACCCATATTTTTTTTAGCAGGATGGATTTAGAGGCGGACCCCTTTGTATAAGGATTTAAAGGAAATAATTTTGGAATTTCATATGTACAAACAAACTCCCTAACAACTTATTATAGTTTGAGGGGTGTTTAACTCTTTAGAAACTAATTTGTCAAAACCTCGTTCTTCCACGTGCACCAATAGAAATTGGACAAAACTTATGTGCGTCTTTTTTTTGTGTTATACTTGTGTGCGTATGGTGTTGTTGTTCATCACTTAATATTCACTTTTGGGGCTCTTTTTGCATCTGAGTTTTGTCCATAGAAATTATGTCGATGACCTTTCACGTAATTGTTTATGTACTGGTATAACTTATGCAAAGCTCATATTTGGAAAATTAAATCTTCTTTATGGTAAATTCTTTATCAAAATGTTTCAGTTGTTTCTTTGTAGTTGACCTTACTTCAGGATTTTGAGCCTTAATTTTATCAAGTAAATCCATTTTTTTGGGAGCAAAATGTTTCTCAAAGATTATTTTATCCTATCTTGTATACTCAAATTCTTTCTTAAAACGAACTCGTATTTTCAAAAGAATTATCTCCAATGGACACCATATATTCTTTCTAATTTCTATAGTCAAGAAGTTTTCATGCCAATTGATGGATATGGATGCATAAGCTATGGTATGAGTTGCATGCTTAAAATTTTAGTGATTTCTTGTCAAGTAAAAAGTCTTTTTCTTACATTCAACATAATGACTGTGCACACATAGCCACCTTTCCACGCCCACATACAACACTTGAGATCAGATGTGAGCTTTTTGACTCTAAACCATCACTTTCCTGCCAATTAAGGTTCTGTTACACATGAGTTGTAACATACCACTACTTTTCTAACTGGATTTAGCAGAGTATTACACTAAACAATTGGCCACAGCTAGTTAATTTTTGTTAATACCAACAATCTTTTCAGTGTTTTGAAGTCAAATAGGTTAGTAATGCATGGAGAGGAAACAATACATGGTTGACATATTGTCTCCAACGACTCTTTTATGTGGATGGATTAAATTTGGTGGGATAAATTCTGTACTTACGTGGTTGCAGAAAAGCCACTGCAACTGTAACAACAACTGTTAATACCAATAATACTAATTCTTAAGCTAAGTTTCAATATTACTGTTATCTGCACTAGTTTTCTACTACTCTATGCATGATCATCCCTTATATGGTTTATGTATTCTTCCTCCTTTTAATTGATATACACATATCTGCATATAATGACTTCAACGTTATGTGTTTCTGCAATATAATATAATTTATTGCTTAACCTGTTTATGCATTTAGTCCTTCTATTTCTCTTTAAAGCAGGTGTAAGGTGAGCAGCTTGGGAGGACGTAATTTTATGGTATGATAGGAAAATATCTGACCACATTTGAGAGGGTTCTAACAATATCTGCTATTAGTTATTTATTGATTTTGTCTTGTCAAGAGAAGCCTTGCCTCATGATGTTCGCCTGTTATTTCTAAGATCTTCTTGTCTATAGAATATTAGAATAATTATCTTTAGTTTCTGTTTACTTTGACTTTTTTTTCTCCTACGTTGAGCACCTGATTACTGGATTTACTGCTGTAGATATTATTCATTCAGCATTGTTTAAAGTCGGTCTTTCTTCATGTAAATGTTTTTTTTTTGTTTATGAATTTCTTGGTATATTAAGAACTTGGTGTAATTTGTTGCAAACGTGTGTAAGTTAAATAAATTCTTTAATATTTAGTGTTGGCCTTCCAATTAGATACCGATTTCCATGATGTTGTGTGATTGATTGTGCATTGACCATTTAGGCATTTACACTTGATGCATACAAACTTGATTTAGCAACAATCATATGTACTAACAGTTAACTTAACACAAATACCCTCTGACATATTATACCCCACTGTTCTAACACTTAGAGTAAATGTTATTCATAGATACTTTTGTATTTACGGGTCCTGTTCAACGCTAGAATGTGGTGCCTGATTTGTTTAGAGTGATATCAATGTATTTTTTTATGATCATATATTTCTCCTTGGGTGTTAAAATTGATGTTATCAACGTGTCTTGTTTTTGTAGCTGAGGAATCTGTTGTGGGCAACATCAAAGCATGATGTTTACCTTATGCAAAACTACTCTGTGATGCATTGGTCCTCATTACTACAAAGGGGTAAAGAAGTGCTTAATGTGGCAAAACCGGTTATTCCAACCCTTGTACGTAGCTACTTATTTTTTATCAAATGAATTCTGTTTCTTTTGTCCTCAATTTCATCTTATTTTACTATCTTATGTACTTTAGCAGAAGCATTGTGGATTAGCCCACCCTGTCTCGCGAGTGCAAATCAGTACCATGGCTGTTAAGGAAAACTTGATGGTGGCAGGTGGTTTCCATGGGGAGCTTCTTTGCAAGGTAGGGCACATTGTGATTTCTTTCAACTGAATAATCAGCCCTAACGACTTATAAAGGCCCCCTTTTTAACGCTTATGATTTTTTTTACCAGAATTTGAATCATTCTGGAGTTGCATTCTGCAGTAAAATAACTACAGATGATAGTGCTATAACCAACGCCGTGGATGTTTTCCGCAATCCCAGGTAAGCATCTAAATGAAGCATATATTTGGAATTTTTGTGGATTCAGTTTCTTACTCAACTGTCTCTTTCTTTGCAGTGGGTCGTTGAGGGTCATTGCAGCAAATAATGATTCCCAAGTTCGGGTTTTTGATGCAGAGAATTTTGCTTCTCTGGGTTGTTTCAAGTATGATTGGTCTGTCAATGTGAGTGCTATTAACTGATATTTATGTTATTTCTGTTGCTGTTTTGATTTTAAGTAAGAAATTTGCAAATAACAATTACTTTTGCTTATCAACAGAATGCTTCTGTTAGTCCAGATGGAAAGTTGTTAGCTGTTCTTGGGGACAGTACTGAGGGCCTGATAGCTGATGCTAATACCGGGAAGGTTGTTTAATCTAAAGATGTTTTTTAGGTGTTACATTCTCCTCAATGTTTCATTTAGATTCTGATTATATATAATTTATGGTATCTCTCAGGTCACTGGAAACCTAAAAGGGCATTTGGATTATTCTTTCTCATCTGCTTGGCACCCCAATGGACAAATATTGGCTACTGGGAATCAGGACACAACATGCAGGTTGTGGGACATAAGAAATCTTTCCGAGTCCATCGCGGTATTAAAGGGAAGAATGGGTGCAATAAGAGCCTTAAAATTCACATCAGATGGGAAGTTTTTGGCCATGGCTGAGCCAGCAGACTTTGTCCATATTTTTGATTCACATTCTGGTTATGTACAAAGTCAAGAGATTGATATATTTGGTGAAATTGCTGGTTTATCTTTTAGCCCTGACACAGAGGCTCTGTTTGTCGGCGTGGCTGACCGAACCTACGGTAGCTTGTTAGAGTTCACCAGAAAGCATTATTATCAGTATCTGGACTCTATGATCTAAGCAAGTGGAATGCCCTCAAGATGTACAGAGATATGATCCATGTGCATATCTACGGGAAGATTTCTACCATAGGTTTAAAATTTGCTTTTGCAAGATGTGTTTTTAAAATCATTTTGCCGTTGAACTTGGTGCTGCAAATAGCAAATTTTGCTCAAGAGAGCTAATTTAGTTAAGGTTTTTCCTTTTGTTAGAGGTTGAATAATTTGAGTAATTTTGCCTCCTTCTTTGCTATTGTATATTTGAAACAATAGAATCAAACATTATATTATAATATTATATTGCTTTGAACTTATTTTCTCCATCCAGTTTAAGGATTTGGCAGAACAGCAGTTGCACACTTGTATGTCCCAACTCCCAAGTGGACTTTGTCTCTTTACTAGTCCGTTGTTCTTACGCTGGATTTTCTCGGTGTCGGCAGTTATTAAAGACTAATCTGAAATTTAAATCAATTTGACAAAAAACATGGGAGTAATTGACAAATCAATTCGAATTCAAGAGCAATTGGACTTAGATGAGATGTTAAATGATTTATTCTAATTTAACTTGAGATTTGAATCCAAATTTGGAAATATAAATTGTTAAATCTCTTTCTAAATCACCTTGTTATCCATCGAGGTCTTAAATGGCTTGAGAAATTAATCTAGTAGCGTACAAAAGTTATCTGGTTCACATCAAATAAAAAGAATGAACGAATTGAATAATTATCTGGTTCATACTCATTTATTTTTTTGGTGGTTGGAGTTTGTTGGGTAAGAAAGTTATTTTTCACCCATGGTTCATTAAAAAATGTCGTTAACTCATCTGGTTCATACTCATTCATTTTAAGTACACCCATGGTGAATTGAATAATTATCGCTGAATTAACCATATTTTTAAACGTGATTAATCAGATGTGACTTGGGTGTACTTAAAATGAGTGTCTATATATTATTGTTGAATTTTATGTTTTTCAAAACTGATAGTAGTATGGTGGGGTTTGGTACCCAGATGTTAAAAATTGATCATTATTATGCTAACACCAAACCAAATGAAGAATTGACGTATTCGATAACCTTGAGGCCACTTCATGGAGAGTAAGAAGGACTTGCAGTTAAAGGTCACCATCAGCATGAAAATGAAAAAAAAGTCATGCAAGAAACCCCCCTAAATCCCTAATCTCTTTGAGAAGCCGTAAAAAGCCTGAATTTTACCACCCTTTTCTTTTTCATGCCCCATTAAATTAAAGGAAAAAGGTACACGAAATACCAAAAACAAGATGTTCATATTTTTACTGATCTAAAGGAAAATGTCATAATCATAAGCACATATAAAATACGAAAAAGAGTTTACTGGAATACTCTTTGATGATAAATATACATATTTATCCTGAATCCCTGATAATGGCCCACTAAAGCTCTTAATACATTTGCTTAGTAATGCCCATTTCTATACGCAGGCTAGTAGTCTTCATGTGTTTTTCTATGACCAAATCTAAATACATGTTATTAAATACAACATGCATAATTTTCTTTAAGCATAGAAAGTCATTTTCAAGAGATCGAATGAAAAATTAGGCAATTGAGTTTGAATGGGAAGGTGGCAAAATTTTCAACATTTGGATTTAGGAACCGACCATCAATTTTTTACAAATATTTGGATCTTTTAAATTAACGTACGAGTTCCACATATATAGATGATATTTAAGTAATGAAATATAAAATATATATTTCTAAGTCAAAGTCCGATTGTTTACTACATATGGTAGCTCCAAATGATAACAGATGGAAACAAGTAACTATGCTGTGGTGATTTATTGATGTAAATGTCTTGTTTCTTCAAGTTTCAAACTGTCTCAGTATCAAAGAGTTTCCCTTCAATGAACCACGAATCAATGTATAGTTGTTTTATATAAGGTTCAGTCTAGGATGAATGTTGGTGACAAATGGCTCTCTAGTCTAGATGAATTGATCATTAATATGTTAAACTTGTAAATTTACAATTTTGCGCTTGAATGAAATTTATATCATGAAGATGGTGCTAAAATTTGGAATGTATTTCAATACGAGAAAGTTCTGTCGTTGTTTTCAGAGTTAACGATTTAATCAATAAATGTGATTGTGATATGCATGCATCCAAGGGAAATAAGTTTGTGTTATCTTGTAAAAAAATTACATGTTACAAAAATTAAGTTTAAAAACTTTTTTTTTGACACAAGTTTAAAAACTAAATATCTACACTTTATATATTTATGTATATTGAACAATTTTTGTGAAATACATATAACATTTTTTTTATAAAATAAAATAAATTCAAAAGTAGCAAATGAAGTGCTTAAGTAATAAAGACGGTGAGAGTAGCAATCCCCTATCTAGAATATTGGTGTTCAATTGGGTGGTCAAAAACACTTAATAGGCTCTGTTATAATTTTAAAAAATTGAGCCCTAATAAAAGTAAATCATGTTTTTTAAAAACTGCAAAAAGATATAGAGTTTTACTTTTCCCACCCTGCCGCCTTCTAGCGTGCCCTGCGTTTTGGACCAAAATACCCTCTGTCCGGATTATATAATCCGGATAAATTACGGATAATATATTTCGAAATGTTCAGAAAAGAACACTGCACCATTTCATTTGTGAGACTTGAACATGTTCAAGATGCTAGCCATTTTGGAAATTATAATCCGCACATAACAGTGGAATTTCAGATTATAATTTCCGAACACCCTGTATTTGAAGTGAGCGGGAAAAATAGTAGTTTTTTTTCTTCCAGAAAACGAAATCCGGACTGCTAGGTTATAAATACTTCTCCAGAACCTAGCTGAAGCAAACTACCTTTATCACAAACACTCCCTACACCTCTAAAAAACACTCCATTTTAGGCGAAATCATGGTTTGGAGCAGCAATTTGACCATCAAGGGGGGTTAACATCATCATTTTCGTCTGAATGCAAATGTAATGTGTATATAAACTTTCCTCCATTCATTTCTTACGCAATTTCCTTTTGATCACGTCAAATGATATGTACTGGCCTGATCCGAAAAACGGATTTCGGACTACATTCATGCATTCCAAATTGCGAAATCCGGAATGCACCAGTACAGAAAAACTGTGTTCATTTTCTGACTATGCTTGGCACTGTTTTCAGTTATGGTTGTTCCGGTTGATGCCCCAAATGATGATCCAGCTGAGACTGAACATCCTATCGTGTTGCCGGTTCTTTTACTTGAAGATGTGCATGGTTCAGGAATTGCCAAATCCGAGAATCTCCCACCACCACCACCGAAACTTGAAATTTCTTTAGGCGATGCAAAAGTAGAGGATGCTCCTCCTCCTATTCCTGTTGTTTATATTGATCAGCGAGAACATTTTACCACTACACAAAAGTTTGAAACATAGAATGATTTGTTGGAGTGGGTTCGAGAGAAAGCTAGGAAGCTCGGTTTTTCCACTGTTATTGGTAAATCCGATAATGGTGGCAATGGAAGAAGCGCATTTGTTACTTTGATATGTGAAAGAGGAGGTTCATACACTGAGTACAAGAGAAAGAGTTGGCGCGAGATAGCTGGTTCGGTTAAATGTGAGTGTCTGTTTCGGCTGAGAGGTTACCTGTTGACTGCTGGTGATTGGAGCCTCAAAGTTGGTGATGGTAAACACAACCATGACATGACAAATGTTTTGAAAGGTCATAAAACCTTCGGTCGTCTAAACCCAAATGAACGTGTTCACCTTCAAGAGATAGTGGATTCAAACATTCCTCCGAGGCAAATGCTTACCAACTTTGTTGTGCTCATATCACATTGGACAAAATGTGAGAGCAAAGTGAAAATTGGATTGCAAAGTGAAGGATCTCAAAGGCAAGAATGGGGAAGTGATCAAGCCTGCTTCGGTGGTGAAGACTGTGATGGCTGCATGGTTGGATATTGTGGAGTCCGAAACGAAGGAAGCATATATTGATACTTAGACCCGGTTCAAAGTGTATGCACAAAATTTTCAAAGTTTTTGGATTATGTTGAAAAGACAATTTTGGATCTGGTTAAGGACAAGTTTGTGAGGTTTTGGGTTGACAAAAACCTTCATATCGGGAATACTACAACAAACAAAGCTGAATCTACACACGCTCGGTTGAAAAAGTATCTGAGTAGTAGTATGGGTGATTTAAGTACAAACTGGAAATCCGTTCATGACATGCTAGAGTTGTAACATACCGCAATACATGCTTCGTTTCAGACGAGCATTATCATGCTTGAACATAGATTCAAAGGAAAGGTGTTGTGGTCTAATTTGACCCGAAACATTTCAAGGGAAGCTTTGCATCATCTCGTAGTGGAGTACAATAAAGCACTTGAAATTGGTACGGATAAATCAAAATGTGGTTGTTTAAGTTTGATCACTTACGGATTACTGTGTGCGTGTATGATTGCTTTAAAGATCAAGAACGACATCGCCATCCGTTTGGATGGAATTCACACTCACTGGAAGAGGTTGAGGTTCGAGTACGAGGTTGACCCGAAACTTCATAAAGCAGACATCTCTCTATTGCCAGAATGAGATATTCTTCATGTATATTTTTAAAAAACTGTGTTACTTTGGCTTCTGCCCAGGATTTATGTTTCTGTAATTTGTATTGGTGCAATCCGGATTATATTATCTGGACCATATTGTTAGGTTATGGATTATATAATTCGGAATGGTAGCATTTACGCCCCATGCAAGTGCATTTAAGGCCCATGCAAAGGGTGTATCGGGATGTTTCGAATTTTATATTCCGGATTTGCATTTACGTTCCGGATTTTGAAATCCGGACCGTATCAGTGCACATACTAGAATGCATGTTTCTGTCTATTTTTCAGCAACAACCAAAATGACAGTTTCTTACACATTGTAGGCCCGGTTCAAGGACGCCGATTACAACATGAAGGTGCATTCGGAAGAACAATTCCAACAATTTGTTTTACCGGAGACCACCTCTATGCGTCCACCGCCAAATAAGGTCACCACCAGAGGAGCTCCAAAGAAAGATAGGCAAAGCATTCGATCGACAAGGCGGTCCCCTTCCCTATGGGAGATTGTCGACTCCTAGGAGCAAGAGACATAGGGTTCATAGACAAAATCAACAGGGACGAATAGAAAGAGTGCACAGAAAAGCAACATGTCTCCTACTCCTCCTAAGCCAATTCAGAAAAATTCGAAGAAGCCAACACCCGTTAAGGTCCACATACCACACAAAGACCAAATCCCAATTTGGATTCATGACTTTATTGAAAAGGTTACAGATGTACTCGGTAATGGCCATTGTGGGTTTCGAGCAGTTGCGGTCCTATGTAACTTGACTGTTGATGATCACCAAATAGTCTGGTACAACCTTTACAGAGAGCTTGTCGATGTACAAAATGCTCGCTATCAGAGGATGATTAATGATGATAGGCAGTATAAAGAGGTCTCAGACGCTCTATCCTACGGCGGTATTGGGAATGCACCAAGGGATAAATGGATGACCATGCCGAATATGAGTTTCCTCATCGCACAGAAATTCAACCAAACGGTTGTTGTGTTGTCCATTGGGAAATCAGAAACCTATTTCCCTCTATGTGGTCCACCGCCGCCACCAAGTATCGATCCATTGATGTGTCTGGCATATGTGAATGACAAAAATTTTATGGCATTGAATTTGAAGGATGATTGTCTGATTCCTCCCACTTCCGCTCTATGGAGACAATACCATCGAGAGGATGTAGACACCTGTCCTGATAGATATGCCAGCCGGATGGCAGATTATAATGAGCTAAGTTGGGCGGCGGGTGTAGAGGTGATAAAAGATGACGAAGAATTGTACATTATTGAAAATCTTGATCCCGATGAGAGATTTGGTCCTGGTCCTGGTCCGGGTGTGAAGGTTGAAGTGGATGATAGTCTCATTGATCTTTCGGTGCCATAGATTAGATATATATCATTAGTTTAGTTAAAATGTATATCATTAGGTGAAATGTGTAATGATATAAATTCAACTCTTTTTTGGTATAAGATATATATAATCATTTTTTTTATATAATATTTAAGTTAATTGTCTTTTATACATACATATATAATGATTTATTGAAAAACAATGATAAAAACCACAATGACATGCAAATCTGTTTCAGTTCTATGTACTGGTGTAATCCGGATTATATAATCCGGACGTGTTCGGATTATATAATCTGGATTGTACCGAGGGTAATTTTGAAAAAAAATAGGGCGCGCGAGGAAAGACATAGGGTGGGAAAAGTAAAACTCAAAGATATATGTTAAACTTGTGATGATAAGTGTGTAACTTGAACGTGAAAGTGGGAAAAACATAAGAATGGGAGTTGAATTGTGTTGGTTTTTTGACGGTTTCTTTTATTTAGTGTTTATAAAAACCTGGTCAGAATCTGATGTAGCATATTCTGACTCAGAGTTTGAATGCAGCGGAAAACATAACACAAAGATAAAGAATTAGAGAGAGAGAAATCATACACAAAACAATTTTATATTGGTTTCTCCTACAACACAGGAGTAGTCCAATCTCCTTGCACTTCCAAGAGATTTCACTATAATCACTCTGGATTACAAATTGCTCAAGGACTCTTCCAAGAGACTTTTCTATGCTCAAGCACAACTGCAAGAGACTTTTATGTTTAAATACAACTTCTTAAGACTTCATGCTCTAGGACTCTACCTAAAGACTTCTTGCTCAAGGACAACTCCGAGAGACTTCCCTTTGCTTTAGGACAACTCCTAAAGACATCCCTTGCTCAATCAACCAACTGAGACTTCCTAGGTGCTTAAGGTTTCACCAAGAGACTTATCTTCTCAAGCACGCAGGCGAGAGACTTTCTAATTGTTTGCACAACTGTAAACAAGTTAATTTATTCTTACACTATATTTAACAATGGTAGTGTAAACTGAACAAATGAACAGACTCTTTAGGATTTCTAAGATACAAACTTCAAAGCTAAAATCCTAAGTGTTTTGCACTATTTGATTTGACAGAATAATGACACAGTAAAATAGCAGAGTCTTGTTACTTCTTTTTCAGGTCTTCAGCTCCTTATATAGATAGTGAAATGAGAGACGTTTGAGAAGAGTGCCAGCGCAAAGAGAGTCGTTGAAAAGCTTCAATCAAGAACGTTGGCCCTTTTCCTGATATGGATAATTCCTTTGAAAAGTCCTTTGAATTTTTTTGTTGAAAGAGGAATTATGCGTTGCATTCTCTTTGTTCTTGATGTCCTTTGTTTGTTTGCATACATAGACAGAAGAAGGCAAATGAATTGCTCTATCAGATACTATGATATGGACAGTTCACATGATAAGACAAAGCTTAGATAGATTATGGGTCCCTCAGATCCGAGTATGCAGCCATCTTCTGAGTCTGATGTCCTACACAAAATCTGTTGAGATAACTCTCTAGCTTTTGTGAGGCATCCTTTTTCTAAGGACGTTGACTTCTGATTGACCTTCCTTTATATCTTCTACCATAGTCTTCTAAGCTTCTCACGTCCCTTCTGATGCTCTTCATATGTTCATTCTTCATGATAGACTGATTCTTAGATTTTGCACACTTGAAAATATATTAGTATTTCAATTGTTCTTCAAACCTACGAAAATGTATTCATCTATCTATATATCTATTGGATTAGTTCGGTCTTGAACATTCGAAAACAAAACCATGAAAATGATGATGGAAAATAATGGATTAGAAACACCTTTTGAATTTTGTTTGCTTGATTTAAAAAACCGTTAAGAATACAAAGCAAGATCACCTTTTGAACCAAACTAAGTAATTATCACGTAATCACTAATTGAAAACAAAACAATACGAGACGAAAATAAAAATAAAAAAACGTTATTTTGAGGTTGTGAATGATCAATTTTAAAAGTGAAAAGAGCAAAATCCTAAACAAAGCAAGAGCAGCCCAACGAAAACCAAAAGAAAACTCAACTTTTTGCTTATTTATAAAAGAAAGAGGTGGAATGGTGTCTTCCTTTAGGTTTAGGGTTAGGGTTATGATTCCTTCCTTCCATGTTGCAGAATGGTGTCTTCGAGGATGAACTTCCGTAACCGCAGCCGTGGAGTCATCCGGCTTCCCCCTGAAAGCTTTGAAGAAAATGGGAAACAGGTGAAACAGGAACATGAACAGGAACAGCTAAAATTTGAATCAGAATTGGCATCGGGATCGAAAGGGAAACATGTGAAATCGGAACAGGTAAAGAAACCGAATCGGCTGAAATCAGAATTGGGATCGGTTTCGAAACCGAAGCTGAATCGACTGGAATCGTCTCTGGATGACCTGGTAAACATACGTAAGATGTTTGAGATGACGATAAACCTTTTATGTGTATGCTTGGTGGTCTTGTGTATAAGAATAAGGTCTGGGGAAAAAATGGTTGTAGCAGCTCTAACAACCTACGTGTACGCATCTATCTATATATCTATATATTTCAATTTTGTTTCCAATTTCATCGTCTCTTACTTTTGATTCATTCTCAGGTGTACACCCCTTTCCTAGTGCCACCCCTTCGCATAAACGATGATAATCGCCCTACTCTCATTTCCCATTGCCATCTTGCGTTGAATGATTACAATAAAAAAAATCAGGTAGGTATACAATACTCTATGTATGTATGTTTATTAGTTCAATTAAATAAACTAATCTTCTTCTCCTTAATTGTTAGGGTCAAACTTTTGTGTTTCATGACCTTGTCAAGTGTACCTATGGTTCTACTGCTCCTGTTCGGGTGTATAACATTACCTTTCAAGCACAGACAGTAGAAGTTCCTTTCAACATAACAACTTTCCTGGCCACAGTAACTGAATCTTATCATGATCAAGATGAACCACCTCAGGTCGTTGACTGTGTCATTCAACTCTAATATACTCCACCATGCATGGTAATAATGTTTAATCTTTTTTTGTTACATACATATATATATATAGCCATTAAATTAAATTACAATCTTTGTTTTATTGATGTAATGGTTACTGATGCTTGTAGTGATATGTATCTTTTAAATTTACCTTTGTGAATCACTTTTAAATCCAACTTTGTGAATCAATATATTCTCGATGTTTACCTCTCCTAACCCTAATTTTGTATTCCTTTTGTAGGAATCTATCGATACGGTTGTTTGAAAGAAACATTGGGAGCTTAAAGCAAGCCCTCTAGATGGTCTTCTAGGTGTAGTTAATTAATTATGATGTGTTTATGACTTTATGTAGATGATATCCGTATAATTGGATGATATCTCCCGCCATTTGGTATGAACATATATATCTAAGTCTTAAGTCTTGAATCCTTTAGAGTTTAATTTCTTTTTTTAATTTGATCCGCCCACCATTATGATGTAAATAGAACATCATTTATACTTATTTGCCAGTAGTGAACAAAATTGAATTGCAATTTCTTATTTATTATATATTCACGGTGAATTTAGCTTTGGCAATTATTATTTATGACGAATTTAGCTTGATTTACCTGAAAACCTCAGTCCAAGAAATTCCATAGACATTATTGATATCTATAGTTGGTGCTTGATATATTCACAGTATTCATATTTTGGAATCACTTTCTGACATGCACGAGTCGCGCGTGGTGATTTGAGAAATTTTATTCACTTTAAAATACGACAGTTCCTTATAATTTTAGAAGTTGACATGGGGTTATAAGATTATGAAATGAAAATGTTTATAAGATACGACAGTTCCTTTAAATTTTATTCACTTTAAAATACGACAGTTCCTTATAATTATGAAATGAAAATGTTTATAAGATTATAATGAGTGCTAATTAGGGCCGGACTTTGGGGTGTGCAAATCGCTCAATGGAATTGGGCCTCCCAAAGGCATGGGCCTAAAAAAAAAATTATAGCCCAATAGTACTGCTAAGTGTTACGTGGGTGTGTTTTTGGGAGGGCGGTTTGAGGTTCCTCATGTATACGATAGTGATTTTCACCATTGGGTGTACCGCTTATATACAACACCTTGTATTTATCTTTTAAAAAATTTAAATAGAACATTGTTCTTAAAAAATAAACATTTTTATTTTATTACAGGCCTCTTTTCACCTACAAAACTGAGTTTCTGGATTCGTATGAACAGCCTTAGCCTTTGTGCTAATCATAATAAAAGATTGCATTTGAAAGGTTACATTCGGATGAAAGTTAATTGAGAATCAACTGGATCTATGATATTGTGGTTGCTTCAAATATGTTGTTCTGATTATTGAGTATGCACTTTTATTTTTTATTTGAATGACAAATGTTAGTATGTAAGTTGTTATGTCACAGTCAATTATTATTTCCATCACTAAATTCATGTCTCATAATTCATGATTGTGGAAAGCTGAAACCTGCATTAGATCCTAAGCTGATTTGAAATTAAGTTAATGTGATCTTGCCTTTGTGATTGTAGCAAAGATCAGATCAAAGAGTTCAAGAAGTTGATGAAGTCTGGTTTTGAATGACCAAGTGAACCATCATATTTTCTTAGAATGGAAGTTGTGAAAATTTTAAGAGGAAAAATTCTAAATCAGAGAAAGTATGCAAGTGGGTCCTTGAGGTATGTATGTTGTAGCAGACTTGATATATCATTCAGAGTTGGAACAATAATCGTGTTCCTGGAAAGTCCTAGGCCATTGTACCTTAACATTGAGTTCCTTAACATGTGACATTTAACATGTGTTATATATGTTCGAATTTCTAA
>Ga0315915_1005004_pt1 | contig 16591 bp, 12 predicted proteins | sample MpolbnodulesMG_FD_207738 | JGI IMG/M metagenome (GOLD analysis project Ga0315915, IMG submission 207738) | Medicago polymorpha root nodule microbial communities from Los Angeles, California, United States - branched nodules | ecosystem: Host-associated > Plants > Roots > Nodule | place: USA... | reverse complement strand
ATTCCCAGCTCTTGAATCTTTAAGATTTTTCATCTCCTGATGAACTTCAGCTTCTGGTGATCTTGCTTCTGATGAGGCGCTTCTGATGAACTTGCTTCTGATGACGTCATCACTTCAGGAGCACTTTTCTTCAGATGCTTCAAGCTTCCTTTTTGTTGATTCTTTTGCTCTCTTTTGCTCTTCCAGAACCTTATAAAGATATAAAATTTTGTCTATGGTCCTGTAAACTTGAACAAATATTAGCATATACAATTGACAATTTTTAATATCTTATTATCATCAAAACTCTACGGGTAACATATGTTAAACATTTTTCGTTCTAACAATCTCCCCCACTCTAAGGGTAGTGTTTATTAAACGTATTGCTCCAAACTTTGAACTCTATGAGACTAAAGACTTAGTTTAAAAAGAAGAAAAAGCTAACACAATTCAACCTCCCTTCTTGTTTTTTTTTTTTTCTTTTCTTTTCTTTCTCACCTTCAATATTTACGTCCATGATTTCGTTATTTGTTTAAAATTAATTGTTTAAAAAAGAAAAAGAAAAAGAAAAAGAAAAGGAGGATATATAGGGACTAGAAAACCCTATCGGCATAGCGTTTCTTGCTCAGAAACTTTCGTACCAGAGTCGTGTCTCGCTGGAACTGTAAGATCTGTTCGTCTCTCTGTTTTCCTCTTGTGATTTCTCATTTTCATTATTTGATTTGATTGGTTTCGACTCGCTGAGCAGGTCCAGCCTTAAACAAAGAAAAGAGCGGCACGTTTTTTCTCCAGTCATGGCGCTGGTGAGTTTCCCTTCCGCTCCGCTCCTCATCAATATATGTTATTCGATTTACAGATCTACATCTTTTATAAGACTTTTTTTATTATATTACTTTAATTTGTTTTTTTGTTTATTTATTTATTCTGTGAGTGTTATCCAATATATAATCTAATTTCATGTTATTTAGAACCTGCATTTATCAGAAAATGATGAAGATAGGTTCAAGATACTCATTGCAGCCAATTATGCTGATGTGCAAGTTGAGTTAGTCCCACCTTGTAAGTTAGGCGTCTATGACAAAGCACCTGCATATCTTCAGTTTTATCCTACTGGCAAGGTCTCATATTCATCCATATGTCTACGTTAATTAATTATTTAACCTTATTAGTTTCATGTATCTCACCTTGTATTTGCATAATCATTTAATCTTCTTACAGGCTCCTTTTCTGGAAATCCCAGACGGTATTGTATTTGGGACCGACACCATTGCTCGATACGGTAAGAACTGATCTTTTATAATCTATGTATGTTATGATTTAGGTCAGTTTCAGTCATTTTTTCACATTAGTTGTTGTGGTTGCTGCAGTTTCTCAGTTGAAGGATGACAATACTTTGTATGCCTCTTCTACTATTGAATATGTAAGTCTAGTTTCTCTTTCAAAGTGTCTATGCCACTTCTAGAACTAGAATAGCTGCCTTTATTGCTATTATCTTATCTTGTCTTCATAATTTCTTTCCCAACCGTTTGATGTTTCAGGCTCAAGTTGAACAATGGATAGCTTTTTCAACCAAAAAGATTTATCTTAATCTTCTTAAATGCTACAATCGAAGAATTGGATTGTGTCCATACCATCTGCAAGTAAGTATGTGTTCAAATGATTTTTTTTTCTTTTTTCTTTTTCTTTTTTTTTAATGCTAAATCAGTTTATAACACTTCATGCAAATGTCTTTACAATAATAACGTAAGACACGTGTTAAATGTTTATCGTATCACATCAAGGATAATCTAGATTTACATTTGCTATTATGTTTTGAATTCGTCTCGTCAAATTTGAAGTTATTCAATATTTTTGGTTAATTTTAGCATCTTGCTGCCCCAATTTTTTTTTTACCTGATCTTAATTATGTTTCTGGACGAAGGCCGAGGGTATGATAATGTACAGTCTGCAGGCAGCTTTGGAAGTCTTCAACACTCACCTTGCCTCAAAGACCTACCTGGTTGGGCATTCTGTCACCCTGGCTGACATTATGCTCACATGCCATTTACATTTTGGTTTCACTCGTCTTCTTGTCAAGGGCTTCACCTCACAGTTTCCCCATGTTGAGAGATACTTTTGGTGCATGGTCCAGCAGCAAAACTTCCAAAAGATATTAGGTGATGTCAAGCAGACCATAGCTTTACCACCTATTAAACCTGCAAAGAAGAAGACAGAATATCCCAAAAAAGAAGCACCACCCAAGCCCAAACCCATTCTTCTTTCAAGTAATACTGCACTGATTAAGTGGAAGGGAATTTACTCAAAAAATAGGAAAGAAGCAGCCGAAGGTATTGCGCCCATTATAGATTAAAATGAAAGTGACTTTGTTCCAAGTAATCTTGATATTATTTTTTTAGTATTGTCACTAGCATCCCTCACTTTAAAACACTACTCTTATTTTTTTTTCGGAAAATAAGCTATTTTGTCGTTTGTTTGAAAATAAACATAGGCTTATGATTCTTTCTTGGCTTATATTGATTGCAAAAATTTTGTTCTGAATATTCTCTCCAAGACTCTGAAGATTTTTGTATTATATGACATGTTGAGGTAAAATCATTTCAAATCCCCCTTTTATCTTGCAGGATTTTGGGAAATGTATAATCTTGGTAGTTACTCTCTCTGGTTCTGTGATTGCAATTACAATGACGAGAACACTGTTTCCTTTAAACTTGGTAGATTTGTTCAGCATATGCACACTGTTGACCAGTGTGCATTTGGAAAGATGTTGGTGATTGGGTCAAAGCCATCTACTATGGGGAAGGGTTTGTGGCTTTTCTATGGGCAAGCAATGCCAGAGAAATTGATCGATGATCGCTATGACATGAAGTTGTACAGATGGACTAAGGTCGAGATCTCAGATGAAACTCAAAAAGTGCGTGTCAATCAGATGATTGAAGCTTCTGATCATTTCGAAGGGCAGCCTGTTTTCAGGGATATGTACTTACTTTAAGTGAATATCTATTTGTTGGAAGAAAAAAAATTGCATTTTAGTTCCTATCTTAGTTTAGGTGAAGTGCTGGCCGAAAGCCAATATTTAAACGTAAGTACTTTATTTTTCTACTCTAGTTCTCATCATAGTAAGACTAGTAACCTTGTCAATTAGATAATTGAAGATTTTGAACCATTCCATTGCTTCATGTCCCTCGTGTTTTTTGTATATATTCTTGGCGTGCGATTGTTAGGATCGCAGGTGCCTTTCCATGCCTTCATTTTTACCGTAAGATAATAATAATAATACGCAATAGTATTTGAATTCTAATAGGCATTTTGTGGTATTTCTAAAACTTATGTATTTTGAGCTAGTGTAGGACTAACTCTGAATCAACAAGGAGACATTTTTTCACATTAAATTAAATTGAATTATTTCATAATAATGACTCATGAATATACATATCAGATTATTTACCAAATTAGCAATTTATTATTTCTGATTTGTTATCTTGCTATGACATATATGGTTACAATGCATTAAATTAAATACTAATTTTCTATAATATTTTTGATTTATCAAAAGGCTTAATACATCATTTGGTCCCTTAACTTTTTTTTTTTTTTTTTTACTTTGGTCCCCTACTATAAAGTGTCTCAATTTGGTTCCATAAGTCAAATCAACCCGCTGCACAAGAGATAACTAAAATGATATTTTGTTGTTCTTGTTGTTAGTCTACTAATTTCTACAATAACAACCCTCAATGAATCTCAAAATCCATTCCAAATCAAATTTGAAAAAAGAATTGTCGCAGGGGAGATGGAGAAGAGAAACGGTGGTCGATGGCACACCCTAATTGGGCAATGTTATATAACATAAAATGTTTAATGATACACAAGTGGGATCCGAAACATAATGTTCAAACATTAAAACCATCTAAAACAACTCATTTATTGAATGAAACTGAATATCTTTAAAAAAAGAATTTTGTTAGATGCTATGTCAATTCAGACCTCCAGTTGCCACCCAATCTTCATAAAAAGAGAAAAATGTGCGGCAAATATCTTCTTTTTGACTAGGTCTCCAAAAGCTCCAACAATTATACTTAGGTTGGATCTTGTGCATTCATAGTCTGAGAAGGTAAATGATCCTTTAACTTGTCTTTGGTCAACGTACTTCAATCATATATTGCACTATTATTCAACACTTATAAGCACTTACAGCAAGCAAATGAGTCGTCAACATATAATATGTGAATTCAGTGCAACCGTACAAAAACAAACTTAACATAGAAGTTTAATTAGTGGCGGAGGGACAGGGGTGGCCTATGGAGGCCATGGTCCCCCACATTTTTATTTTTATATACTATACAACTAAACTATATTAAAATGTTTCATAAAATATATATTAAGACACGGTCCCCCAATTAATCTAATTAAAATGTTTACCATGTTATTAGATTAGTTGACAACTAATATAATTAGTTTTATAATTCATATTATTTTATATGATCTCATATTTCGTAAATTATATTGATAAAGTCATCTCCACAACCCATTTTAAATAGAATGAACCATGATGAAATAGCTTTGCAAAATAAAAGACTCTTTTAAAACAAACAAAAAAGAGCAAATTAAAGCCTAAAATAAAAATAGGGGATAAAATGGGTCATAGTGATATGAAATTCGACCGAGAGATAAGTAAAGTCCCCATATGTATATAGGCTTATTATATCATTTGGTCCCTTAACTTATTTTCTGTTTTCACTTTGGTCCCATAAATCTTCTGCCGTTTACCGTTTTGGTCCTCTCCGTTAGTTTTTAACATCAAATGTCTAAGGTGTACCATGTTTAAAGGTGGTCCACCATGAACCTTAGTAAAAAATTTAATTTTAATCCTTTGATTTTTTATTTAAAAAAGAGGATTGTTGGATCATGTAGGGTCTATTCTATTTTACTGTAAACCACTAACACCTAATTTTTTTCACTTTTCTTCATCTTCTTCTCTCATCTTCATCAATCTTCCATTAACTCAGAAGAAAAAAAAATCCAGAATCCACATCTAGCCCTTTTTAAGTTCCTTGTTGAGAATCAAGCGGTAATTGATAACTTGCAAGTTGTGTGCGAATTTCCCGAAGTTTTTCCTGATGAGATTCCTGATGTGCCGCCAGAAAGAGAGGTTGAATTTTCAATTGATCTTGTTCCGGGTACGAAGCCTGTGTCGATGGCGCCTTATCGTATGTCGGCTTCTGAATTGGCTGAGTTGAAGAAGCAGTTGGAAGATTTGCTGGATAAGAAGTTTGTAAGACCGAGTGTTTCACCTTGGGGAGCGCTGGTGTTGTTGGTTAAGAAGAAAGATGGTAGCATGAGGTTGTGTATTGATTATCGACAATTGAATAAAGTGACGATAAAGAATAGGTATCCACTTCCGAGAATTGATGATTTGATGGATCAGTTGGTGGGTGCACGTGTGTTTAGTAAGATTGATTTGAGATCGGGTTATCACCAGATTAAAGTGAAAGATGAAGATATGCAGAAGACGGCCTTTAGGACACGTTACAGACATTACGAATAATCAGTGATGTCTTTCGGTGTTACTAATGAGCCAGGTGTATTTATGGAGTACATGAATCACATTTTTCATGCTTATTTGGATCGCTTTGTTGTTGTGTTCATTGATGAAATTTTGATATACTCTAAGTCCGAGGAGGAACATGTCGAGCATTTGAAGATTGTTTTGCAAATGCTGAAAGAGAAAAAGTTGTATGCCAACTTGTCAAAGTGCTAATTCTGGTTGAATGAGGTGAGTTTTCTTGGCCATATTATTTTTGGTAGTGCTATTGCTGTGGATCCGTCTAAAGTTGATGCAGTATCACAATGGGAGACTCCTAAGTCGGTTCCCGAGGTTAGAAGCTTTTTGGGTTTGGCAGGTTATTACCGTAGGTTTATAGAAGGATTTTCAAAGTTGGCACTGCCGTTAACTCAGTTGACTTGTAAGGGTAAAGCTTTTGTGTGGGATGTTCAGTGTGAGAACAACTTTAATGAATTGAAGCAGCGGTTGACGACGACTCAAGTTTTGATTTTACCGAAGTCAGATGAACCTTTTGAAGTGTATTGTGATGCGTCTAAGTTGGGTTTAGGTGGTGTACTCATGCAGGATAATAAGGTAGTAGCTTATGCATCGAGACAATTGAGGATTCATGAACGAAATTATCCTACTCATGATCTAGAGTTGGCTGCAGTGGTCTTTATGCTCAAGATTTGGAGGCATTATTTGTATGGTTCTAGATTTGAAGTGTTCAATGATCATAAAAGTCTGAAGTATCTATTTGATCAGAAGGAATTGAATATGAGGCAGCGAAGGTGGCTTGAGTTGTTGAAAGATTATGATTTTGGGTTGAATTACCATCCAGGTAAAGCTAATGTTGTTGCAGATGCTTTAAGTAGGAAAACTCTACATATGTCAGCTATGATGGTTAAAGAGTTGGAGCTACTTGAACAGTTTAGAGACCTGAGTTTAGTTTGTGAATTGTCACCTCAGAGTGTGAAGTTGGGTATGTTGAAGATCAATAGTGAATTTTTGAACAGTATTTAAGAAGCTCAGAAAGTGGATGTAAAGTTTGTGGACTTAATGATTGGCAATAATCAGACTAAGGATAGTGACTTTAAAGTTGATGATCAAGGAGTGTTGCGATTTCGAGGTAGAATTTGTATTCCTGATAATGATGAGATGAAGAAGATGATTCTTGAAGAAAGTCACAGAAGTAGCTTGAGTATTCATCCGGGAGCTACAAAGATGTATCATGATTTGAAGAAGTTATTTTGGTGGTCTGGGTTGAAACGTGATGTGGCACAGTTTGTTTATTCATGTTTGATTTGTCAGAAATCAAAAGTTGAGCATCAGAAACCTGCTGGGTTGTTGACACCGTTAGATGTGCCAGAGTGGAAATGGGATAGTATATCCATGGACTTTGTGACGAGTTTGCCGAATACTCCAAGAGGGCATGACGCTATTTGGGTGATTGTGGATAGATTGACAAAGTCGGCTCATTTCATTCCGATTAACATCAGTTTTCCTGTATCTCAGTTGGCGGAGACTTACATTCGCGAGATTGTGAAGCTACATGGTGTTCCGTCGAGCATTGTGTCGGATAGAGATCCAAGGTTTACTTCTAGATTTTGGAAGAGGATGCAAGAGGCGTTGGGTTCTAAGTTGAGGTTGAGTTCGGCGTATCATCCATAGACAGATGGTCAGTCGGAGAGAACAATTCAGTCGTTGGAAGATTTGTTGAGAGTTTGTGTACTTGAGCAAGGTGGAACTTGGGATAGTCATCTACCGTTGATAGAGTTCACGTACAATAATAGTTATCACTCTAGTATTGGAATGGCACCGTTCGAAGCTTTGTACGGTCGGAGGTGCAGAACGCCGTTGTGTTGGTTTGAGTCGGGTGAAAGTGTAGTTTTGGGACCAGATATCGTTCAGCAAACTACAGAAAAGGTTAAGTTGATCCAAGAAAAGATGAAAGCGTCGCAGGGTCGACAAAAGAGTTACCATGATAAGCGTAGGAAAGACCTTGAGTTTCAGAAAGGAGACCATGTATTTCAGAGAGTCACTCCTGTGACTGGTGTTGGACGTGCATTGAAGTCAAAGAAATTGACTCCGAGGTTTATTGGTCTGTATCAGATATCGGAAAGAATTGGAACAGTGGCGTATAGAGTGGGTTTACCACCGCATCTTTCGAATTTGCATGATGTGTTCCATGTGTCGCAACTTCGGAAGTATGTCTCGGATCCATCTCATGTGATTCCAAGGGATGATGTGCAAGTTAGAGATAACCTTACGGTTGAGACCTTACCAGTGAGGATTGAAGGTCGTGAAGTGAAGAAGTTGAGAGGCAAGGAAATACCTCTCGTGAAAGTCGTTTGGGGAGGAGCGGCTGGTAAAAGTTTGACGTGGGAGTTGGAAAGTAAGATGCTGGAGTCTTATCCAGAGTTGTTTGCTTGAGGGACATTTTCGAGGACGAAAATTTTATAAGTTGGGGAGAGTTGTAACGCCCTATTTATTTATCTGATTATTTTGGCTGAGTTTAGAGTCTTTTATATGATTTATGTTGATTCATGTTGATTTATGTTGATAAGTGACATGTTGTTGTGTATTAATATTTTATTAAGTGGCTTTATTTTATTATTTAGTAGGATGGGTTGGAAATTAAAATAATTAGACTTGAGAGGGGTTGAATTAGAATTAATTAGAAATAAGTGGTGTTAATTAGAAAATATGTTGAGATAAAAAGAAAAAGCAAGAGCCAGACACAAAATTAGGTTTTACAAAGTCTTTGGGAGAGAAGAGGAGAACCAAGAAAGGAACCAAGAGGAGGGAGAGCTTGTAGAATCTTGCAATCACTTAATCTAAGGTAAGGGTGGGACCAACATTCTCTAATCTTAGGTTATGTAATTCTGAAACTGAGTTTAACATGTAGTTGTTGTTGTTGTTTTGTGAATTTGGGAATTAGGTCATGGGGTAGAAATTTGGTTGTTAAACCAGTCAGGCCAGCAACATCTAACAAAGTAGGAGTAAACATACCACATTTTAGGTGGAGGCTGCTGGTCGAAGGGTTCCAAAAGTGAAGAGCAGCAATCAAAGTCTCATTGTCATATTTAGGCCCTTGCCTAGATAGTTGAATAAGGTCAAAGATACCTAGGTCTTTCCAAAATTGACCCTTTTTCTTCTCAATTTTATCCAACCAGGAGATATATTCCTCATTATTTTCATGTTTGGGCTCCGTCCTAAATTTGGATTTGAGGAAACTTAGGTCATAAGGACCTTTAGTGAAACCTAAAGGAAGATGTTTCTTGGAACTAGGGAAGACAACGCTAAGCTTCTCTTGGTCTTCGTGGTCATCTGGGAAAAGTCCTAGAAATGCATGCGAAGAGTTAGGGCACGGAATGATTACATGGGATTTCCAGATTTTTTCCTCAGCCGCTGTAATGTCTGGATCCTCTATAAACTGAGGAATGTTAACCGGGATCTCCTGTGAAAAGTTTACAGGCTCGTCGTAACGTGGAAGTTGAGAAGAAGATTCTCCTGGATTTGCCATGATTGAAGTCGTTTAAAGACGGTGGAGTAGTAAGAGATTTCCGCTTAGAAGGGCGAAATGGTAAGGAAGTTTTGCGATTGTTTGAGATTCGGTTATGGGGGTTGTATCTCTTTGCGAAGAAGAAGAAGGAACAGTAAAATCTGACGAGGATAGAAAAGTGAGAAGACAAAGGTAAAACCCTGGTTTTATAAACCTTTGATTTGGACAGGTGTCAACATCTTATGGTGATAGTTTTTTAGTAAATAAAAGATGGTAGTTTCTGATGTCGGAAACGTGGCCCACAATGTGTGGCGGGGACACCATAAAGGTATATTTGAACTGCTTCTTCAGATGATAAAGTCAAAAACACCCTTTTCTCCATATCAAGGGATAAAAATCGAAAATGATGTTTCTAGGGGGGCAATTTGCTAGCTCGTGTTTTCATAAAGAAGGTTTAAATGCAGTCATACTAGGTGACTTTGTATTTGAAGGAATAAAGGTCATTCTTTTTAAACACTTAGTCGAAATTTGACTTGTCAAAGAAGCGCTCGGAACACGTGTTTGGTTTGACGGATGAAATACATCGAAAACGGTTCGTTTTGGATAGATACAAGCCAATGGATACATTCAAGAGCGTGTGTTTGAAATTTGAATCGAACAGGTGTCTGCAGTTCGATATTAGCAGTTGTAGTTTCAAATCCTACATAGGTAGTTATTTTTATTAGTATAAATAGTAGTTTCTCGCAAGAGAAAGGGGTCACAATCCAATCATACAAAAAACTTACACTCAAACTATCCGCATTCAAGAGAGAAATGAGTCACAAGTTGCAATGTATGAATCTGTGTACCAATTTACATTCAATCAATGCAATTTAAGTTTATTTTCTTAAGTGTTTTTGCAATTTACTTGTTCATTTCAAGCAATACCTTTTACTCATATTTCGACAATAACTTCGACGGATTTAACTAAGTTAAATTCAATAAACATTTTCAATATCTTCTTATATTATTGAAAAACAATCATGAATTTCTGGAAAAGTAAAGGCACAATATGTTCCTAAGATTTACTGGTTGATCTTGCAAGTAACTATTTTTAAACCAGCGGTTGTTTACAAAAAAATCAGTGTAAACAGATAAATATGTCAAAATAAAGGCATGTATTTAGAATATGAGCCTAATTGTGCAAAACAGAATGGCAGAAACATTAAAATTTGACAAAGAAACGAACATTCGGCTTCGAAACTAATACAACAATACAAAAGTTAGCCGAACTATTAAAAAATTGGACATTGTTATGCATAACAACGCCAATTTGAAAATAAATAAATGGCAATTTTGGATTGAGAAAAGCCATCAAGTCGAGTCGAAATACAAGAGATCGAATAAAATTTTACATCTATTAAGTAATTCGGCACGTCGGCAGATCATGGCAAGATTCTAAACGGAGCTAAAACTTTGCATCTTCCAGGAAACGGAAATGAACGAGGAACCAAGCAATTTCGACATCAAGGCGACATAAAAGACAGAGGTCTGTTGTCGAATATTCTTCGTCATCTCCTGCAAGAGGCCAAAAGATATTGGGCCTCCTTCCATGACCCTTGCAAGTCCCTTTAGAAGAACAAGCAAACCTACGCTCTAAGCCCAGAGGCAAAGGCCTCGTCCAGTAGTGCCCCCAAAAGAAAGGAATGCCACCAATATTCGCCAGAGCACGTCCGCATTCAGCAAGTCGTCTTTGTTCGAACAAGTCCGTTAAGACGGGAAGGATTTCGTCCTTGGAGAACCCTTCTTTACCCAGTACTTTCAGTATGAGGTCAAAGTAACTAGCACTATCAGACCTTTGAGCAACTGCTTCCTTGAGAATGAGATTTATTTCTTCCAAGTTGGGATTGTCTCGTTGAAGCATTTGAGCTGCGGATGCTACACTGAACATCACATGCCCACTGTGAGAGATTTGGCGCATGAGTTTGCGTTTCCCCTTGATGAGTCAATAAATTAGTGTTTTTCATATATTATTTGAGTCTGTTTTATTTAGATTTGATTTCGTTTTATTTAATATTATTTCCCTTTTAGAATTATTTTACTTCAATTGCAAGTTATTATATTTCAGGAACAAATATCTAAAGATTGAGTCTTGGAGCAAAAGAAAGAGTATTAGGAGCTTGGAGTAATGATTAATAGGATAGAGAAAATTACCATTTTTTAAGAAAATATACTCCCTCTATTTCACAATACATGTCGCTTTTGAAGAATTATTTTGTTTCACTTTACTTGTCACTTTCAATGCAACATTAATTATAGGTTTGTCGATAATACCCTTAACTATTTATTGTAGAGAGATAAAATAATAAATGAGTAAGGATATTATAGAAAAAACACAAAAAATCTCATCAAAAATAACAAAATTTATTTGATTTCTTGGTATGCGAAATTTCCTCAAAAGCGATAAGTATTGTGAAAAAGAGTGAGTAATTTATATGATAGCTTATATTGAAGATAGTGGTACATTTATTGCATGCACCTTATCCCTAAATCCCTTAAATTGAAAATTTCAAATCTCTGATTTATTATCTTATTTGACAATATTAATATAACATTTTTTTTTGTCTTTTGTCAAAATATAGCGTTCTTTTATTTAAAATTAAAAAATAGAGATTAATAATATCAACATTATTTTTTTTGTTACACAATTAGTTAGTTGTTTAATACTATGGACAAAGTTTTACCGTTAAACATAAAAAAATTACATAAAATTTTCAATACAATTTATAGAACATACAATATTCAATATATTTGAAGAAAAAAAATCGACGATGTTTAGAAAAAAAGTCACATTTTTTTTAGAAGAGAAAAAAAATCACATATTACGATTTTTTTTTTTTTAGGGATTTAAGGATGACATTTAGTAATTTGAGATTTAGTTAGGGATTTGAGATTCAAGTTGGGGATATTGATTTTTGGTTCAGGGACTAAAGTGACTATTTTCTACTTTCACTTTAGTCCATGTGACACTTAACAGAATTATTTAACGTCAAGGACTAAAGTGATAACAGAATTGCAGAGTCAGAGACTTCTTTGTATTTAATCCTAAGTCAGGGACCTATGTGACAGCGAGGTGCAGAGCCAGAGATTAAAGTGACTATTTGCTCATTATATTTATTACTCGATGTGTCATCGATTATTCATTCTTTGATTCCTTGTACTACTGATTTTTCAAACTACCATTGTTTTCATCAAAATATGATTTTGAAATGACATAAGGAGTTTCAAGTTGTTTGTTTTAGAGTTATGTTATTTCAACAACTTTATTGACAACCATAATTTTACAAAGAAAAAGAGATATTGGTATATAAACCAAAACAATAGAGAGAGAAAGTAAAAATATAACATGAATATGAGATAGAAAATTATCACAAAAATTGTCAAAAAGTGGTTGTACAAATATCATTTCTCTTGTTTTATTGTAAGTACTACACTCATTATTCTACCTGTCATTGTTTTCACCGTGACATGATTTTGAAAATTCATGATTGTACTTTTAGACCTAAAAAGTTCACATCAGTTTGTCGCGAGATAGTTTAAGGTTTTTTCCAGTTAATTGCATGTATGAATCTGATTATTATAATAATATTTTGGGTTATGCTAAAGTTTAAAATAATTCCTTCAAAAAAAAAAGAAGTTTAAAATAAAATTTATTTAAAAATTAGAGCTTCAAATAGATTAAAAAATGGGAAATGCTAACCAATGTTTGTGTGACACTCTTTAAAGATTTTTAATAGTCAATTTTTATTAAAATTTGTGTATTTAACGCATTGGAATTTGAAATATTTGACATTTTAAAAAATAATTTCTGAATTTGCCATCTTTATCATTCCTCTTCTCGTCTGGTGTACTTCTTGGCTATAATATGTTATAAATTGAGCTATTGGCAATGTAAGAACACACAACAATCAATCAAATTACATACATAACCTGTGATGACCACAATGTCAATGATGAATCCATTTTGCCTGAAATTGATTCAATCCATATTTCTCATCTGTTTGGTGTTGCAAGCGGACCAACTTGTTTGTTCAAAAGAGGTTGTTAGGTGCATTCAAAGTGAGAGGCTGACACTTCTTCAATTCAAGGCTGCCCTTATTGATGAATTTGACATGTTGTCATCTTGGACGACGGTGGAAGATTGCTGCCAATGGAAGGGAATTGGTTGCAGCAACGTCACTGGCCATGTTCTTATGCTTCACCTTCATGGTGATTATAATTATTATGATTATGATGGCAATAACTTTTATATCAGCGGTGATATCCACAAGTCATTGATGGAGTTGCAACAATTACAATATTTGAACCTTAGCAGAAATAATTTTAGAAAGAGTCATATCCCAAGTTTCTTTGGATCTTTAAGAAACCTTAGATATCTTGATCTTTCTTATTGCAATTTTGGAGGAAAAATTCCTATTCAATTTCAGTCTCTTTACCATTTGAAATACTTAAGTATTTCCGGCAATGGTCTGGATGGTTTGATTCCACATCAACTTGGAGATCTCTCTAACTTGCAATTTCTTGATCTCAGCAACAATGGTTTGGAAGGAAGCATTCCATCTCAACTTGGAAATCTCTCCAACTTGCAATTTCTCGATCTCCATGAAAATTATTTAAAAGGAAAAATACCATCCCAACTTGGAAGGAGCTTTATCTTGGAAGATATTTGTTTAGTATGCTGACAATTGACAACGGCGATCATAGTGGAGGTCAGTGGTTGTCTAATCTAACTTCTTTAACCCATCTTCACATGTTGTCGATGTCTAATCTTAATAAACTTAATGGTTGGTTTCAAATGGTTGGTAAGTTACCAAGATTGAGAGAACTAAGTTTAAGTGATTGTGGCCTTTCTGATCATTTTATCCATTCCTTGAGTCAATCCAAGTTCAACTTTTCCACTTCTCTTTCTATCCTTGATCTCTCTGGGAACAACTTTGTGTCATCCTTGATATTCCATTGGGTGTCAAACATAAGTTTCAATCTTGTTGAGCTTGACCTTTCAAGCAACCTCTTGGAGGATCCTCCATTATATGGGCATGTCATTGTAATGAAGAATTCTCTTGAGAGACTTGACCTATCAAATAATAGATTGAAGGGTGGGGTGTTTAAATTGTTCATGAATGTATGCACCTTACGTTCTTTAAAGTTGTTTTCAAATAAAATCACACATGACCTTCAAACAATTCTTCATAATTTGTCTAGTGGTTGTGTTAGAAACTCACTTCAAGTGTTAGACCTTAGTTATAATGGAATGACTAGAACTTTACCCGACCTTTCTATATTCACATCATTGAAAACATTGGATCTTTCTTTTAATCAACTGAAAGGAAAGATTCATGAAGGTAGTACCTTGCCATTTCAGTTGGAACAGTTATACATTGCATCAAGCACTTTAGAAGGGGTGATTCCAAAATCATTTTGGATGAATGCATGTAAGTTGAAATCATTGCACATGTCCAATAACTTCAAGTAATAATCCATCATTTATCTAAATGTGCTAGATACTCACTTCAACAATTAGATCTAAAGTAAGAACCAAATCAATGGCACAATACCTGATCTCTCAATATTCTCATTTTTGGAAATATTTGAAATTTCTAAAAATAAGTTAAATGGGAAGGTAGTTAAAGATATTCGATTTCCAACTAAACTAAGGACACTGAGGATGGATTCAAACTCTTTAAGTGGTGTGATCTCTGACTTCCATTTTTCAGGTATGTCGATGTTAAAGGAATTAGATTTGTCTAGCAATTCACTAGCATTGAGATTTACCCAAAATTGGGTCCCACCTTTTCAACTGGACACTATGAGAGTGAGATCCTGCATACTTGGTCTTACATTTCCTAAATGGATTAAGACACAAAAGTACTTGCAATATCTTGATATTTCTAAGTCTGGAATTTCTGATAATGTTCCTGGGTGGTTTTGGGATAATCTTTCATTACAAAAGTGCAATACAATAAACATTTCAAACAACAATCTCCAAGGATCAATTTCGAATCTTCGAGTAAAAAATCATTGTTCTATTTTATCTCTTTCATCAAATGAATTTGAAGGGCCCATTCCACCATTTCTACTAGGTTCTACAGTTATTGATTTGTCCAAAAACAAATTCTCAGATTCTCTTCCATTCCTATGTGGAAATGGTATAGATGCAATGTTAGGCCAGTTTGACCTTTCAAATAATCAATTATCTGGACGAATTCCAGATTGTTGGAGTAATTTCGAGTCATTAGCTTATGTAGATTTGAGCCACAATAATTTTTCAGGGAAAATTCCTACATCAATGGGATCACTTGTAGAAATATAAGCATTACTATTGAGGAACAACAACTTAACAGAGGAGATCCCTTCCTCCTTAATGAACTGCACAAAGTTAATAATGCTAGATTTGAGAGAAAATAGATTAGAAGGACTCATCCCTTATTGGATTGGAAGCGAATTAAAAGAGCTGCAAGTTTTAAGCTTAAAAAATAATCACTTCTTTGGAAGTTTACCATTGGAACTCTGCCATCTACAAAACATTCAACTATTTGATCTCTCATTGAACAATCTATCTGGAGGGATTCCAAAATGCATTAAAAATTTCACTTCAATGACTCGGAAAGCTTCATCACAAGGTTTTACAGATCATTATTTCATTACCAGCCAAGGAACTTTCCATTATAAGATAGGCTATCAATTGAATGCATTCTTGACATGGAAAGGTGTAGAACAATTGTTCAACAACAATGGATTGCGTCTTCTAAAAAGCATAGATCTCTCAAGCAATCACTTTTCACAAGAGATTCCACCTGAAATAGCAACTTTGATTCAATTGGTCTCACTAAATTTATCAAGAAACAACTTGACAGGGAAAATTCCTTCAAATATCGGAAAGTTAACATCACTTGACTTTCTTGATTTGTCACGAAATAACTTGCTTGGTTCAATTCCTTCCAGCCTTTCCCAAATAGATCGGCTTGGTGTGTTAGATTTGTCACATAATCAATTATCTGGAGAAATTCCAAAGAGTACACAGTTACAAAGTTTCAATCCCTCAAGGTACGAAGATAATCTTGATCTTTGTGGACCACCACTTGTAAAATTGTGCGCTGAAGGGAAACCACCACATGAACCAAAAGTAGAAATTCAAGATGATGAAGATTTTCTTCTCAATCGTGGATTTTACATAAGTCTGATATTCGGATTTATTATAGGCTTCTGGGGAATATTTGGTTCAATCCTAATCAAGCGTTCTTGGCGGCATGCTTATTTCAAGTTCTTGAACAATTTAGTGGATAATATTTATGTGAAATGCAGATGGTGGCTCAAAGATTAATTGGTATTAATTCTTTAACTTTAGACCTCTCATATATACTCGCATTTAACATCAAATAGTCAACATAATGGTGGATTCTAGGGTGAGGGGTCAATTAAGTCCCTCACCGGTGGAGCACGAAGGAAATACCGTTGGATTTAATCAATGGATCTTATTTGTTAAAAATAAAATTGAGAACATTTACATTTGTTCACACACAATCTTGTCC
>Ga0315915_1005001_pt1 | contig 16593 bp, 8 predicted proteins | sample MpolbnodulesMG_FD_207738 | JGI IMG/M metagenome (GOLD analysis project Ga0315915, IMG submission 207738) | Medicago polymorpha root nodule microbial communities from Los Angeles, California, United States - branched nodules | ecosystem: Host-associated > Plants > Roots > Nodule | place: USA... | reverse complement strand
CAATTTGGTTTTTGACTTTCTGTTCAAGCTTTTTGTTTCCAATTTTTGTCTTGATATTTACCAAATAAACAAATATCAAAAGCATTTCTTCATGAATTTTTAGTAAGACCTAAATGTCTTGAGGTCAATATTAAAAAACATTGATGTACGTTATTTTTGCTAAAAATGAACCATCTTTGTACGCTATTTTGATGTATTGCATTGCAATGGTAGTAATAAACTATATTACTAAAGTCACCATCATACGACTAATTTTTCGTAATTGCCAATTTATAACCTATTACCTACATTGATTCAGTTATAATCAACTAACTTATTAATATATAAAGGGAATAATAATCGCAAGTTAAACACGCATGTCTAAGCTGGTAGGACCCGTGCGGAGCACGGGTCGATAGTCTAGTTATTCTTTAATAATGAGCAAACCCTAACCCTAATTCCCCACACCCCCATCCAAATTGTGAAATCAGAAGAAGAAAAAGAGAGAGGAAAGAATAAGGAAGGGGGAATTTTGTCATTTTGCAGTTGTCTATGTTTATTAAGGGTAAAATGATCCATTCATGTCTTTTTTGCTAAGTCAACAATTTGTTTTCAGAGTCAGCACGCACAATGTCGATAATCATAGGCACATCGACAAGAAAGGGGGATTTAGGACCAATACTCATGTGATTATTAATTTCAAGGTTTTTTATTTTTTTAAAGATCAGTAAATACATGGGCGAAAACTCAAATGGTGCATATTTGAAGTGACTATTTACATAAATAAGCTAGGTTTTTGTTGTTGTCATATCAAATACATTATATAATTCTCTCAGTTTTTTTTTTATTGTTACAAAGGATGAAATTAAATATGAAATTTTATTTTTTTTACGCTTAAAAAAATCTTGATTTTATTTTATTTTTAACACGTCATTACCAATGGTTATCGACCACCAACGCCTACGTCCATCACCAACCACAACTTTAACCACAACCAACCACCACTTTTTATCATCTTAACAACCACCGATGACCACCACTCTGACCACGTATACCTTCAACCACCACATACACTATCATCGACCACCACTCCTACAATTATTTATCACCGCTCTGATCAGCGTAGATCGACATGTGACCATCATTGATCACGACTTTGACCACCTCTAATCTCCTATCTGGTCGCCTTCGACCACCACTCTAACCATCAATGTGGCGACCTCCAATCCCCTCTGAACACGATTAAGACTACCAATACTCCTACTACTATCGACAACCACCATCGATCACAACTCCATCTATCTCCGACCACCATCCTCGATCACAACTCCATCCACCTCCGACCACCAATGACTAACACTTTGACCACAACTATAACAAACACCAATTGCCACTATGTTAGCCGTCTGCGACCACCTTTGCAACCACAACTTTCAACCATATTGTTAAAATTACTATTAAGTAGATAAATTATAAATTTATAATATTTAATCATATATATCATCTTAATTAAAAATAAATAAAAAACTTATATTTTTTAACATCGTGGTTTTATAGAAACCATGAGTATTGCAAATATACTTAATATTTAAGTGGGTCTTTCAGATTTTATTTATATTTATTTTTAAATAGAAAGTTAGAAGGTACTAGTACTCTAAATTTTGGTTTAATATCGGTATCATGTAGTCACAACTCATTCAAAATTTGATTTGATTTTTCGATAAACTAATAAATATATATGACACATCATTAAATAATTAAATGATAAGTATATATCCAATCGAACTTTATGGTTTTACGCTCTATTCATCAAATTAAAAACTACACCAAACGAGTCTAAAATTGGATGATTATAATAATCTCATATTGAATAAAATAGAGACCAAATTTATAATCAAACTTAAACATAAAGTAACTTATATTTGAAAGATGTTGAAACCATATGTCAACTTAAACATAGACTTCTAGAAAAATATTTATGACTTAATAACTGTACATAACTACTACTATATAATGTGCATGCATGATGTCAATTAATATTAATGTATACACGTTTATATACTTTAAATTGTTCTGAGTTATTGTATCTAATATGGATTTGGTGATTGCATGACACACATAGACTGTAGAAATGAACAAGGCTGGAAATAGGATAGTAATGATGGAGAAATGTCTCTGAATGTTTAAGCATCTTGTCCTATGCATGTTGTGTCTTTTTCTTTGTCTCTTGCGTCTCATGGCCCTCTCTGCCATTATATGCATATTTTCTCTTCTGCAAAGAATCTCTCTCTAAATTTTCTCCCTGCAGCAAACCCCCAAAAGGGCCCCCCTTCAATCCGTACAAAATTTGTTGCAGTGATAAATTTTGTTTGTCCCCTTTTACTTTCATACAGGCTATACAAATAAATGAATACGCCATTTTCAAACAGGATTTTTGGTCAATTTAGGATACATTGGAAAGTTACATGATTGTTAATTTAATACTTGATATCACACTTAAGAGAGTGTGTGTTATGGACTCCAATTGTTTGCATTAGCATATTCACACAATATGATATAGTAGATGATCTCAACCATTTACTTGCTATCGACAATTCAAATTACATGAGTAAAGTTAATTATAAATGATTTCGATTGATTTGTGATTGAATGACTCAGATTTGTTATATATATAGCGACATATTGTAAGAGCAATAAATTCAAATCAATGTATTATTTTTACATGAATGGATTCACTTTTCTCTTAGATTTTTCGTTTTCGATTTCACCCTTAATTTTTTGTTCCCATTTTACATAAAATATTCTTTGATAATCGTCAACATTGTTAGGGAGATATCGAATATAAAGAACAAATTAGACGGTCGTTGGAAAGAGCTATGTTTCAATTCACCTTCTAATCATTTTTCTCGAGTCCCAAAATTGTTTTTGATGTGAGAATAGTGACGCGTTTGAAGTAACTTGACCGCAATTCCAAACACAGTATATGTCTAGTTGTATTAAAAATATCATATGAAATCAATAGTTTTTTTTCTTCAGATGATTGCATAAGGTGTTGTACTAGTACTACTAGATATGAAGGTTGGTTGTACCATAACTTTGTTACATGCTTCACTTGAGCAAGCAGACAATGAATCTCCAGATTATGCTTGCTCCATGGTACCATAATACTTTATTGTTCGTTTGATATGCTTACCTTCGTTATATTAATTAAATAAAGATCATATATATGTAGCATTCATAAAAAAGATTTGATGAAAGTACATTAGTGATAGCATGCATGGTCAAAGTTACTTATACAAATAACCCTTGCATGCTTCACTTCAACAGACGATGAATCAGCAGCCATTGTTATGTTTGTACTTGACATGACATGCTCATGTGTTATTCTTGATGTCAACAGACAACAAGCACCAGACAGTCATCTCATTTGCTTTGCTTGCTAGATACATGCAGACTTTTTGCATTTCTTTTACGTCATCAGACGCAAATTCCACTAGATGATCCTTGCTAGAAAGAAACACAGATGTGTTATAGTTAATGTCATCAAACAATAACCACTAAATGATTATTAATGTGTCACACATGTTTTGTGCTACACTTATTATTACATAGAGACCGTGTAACATGTATAAACAAAATGATCTTACACCAGACACAAATGTCTTTTTTATTATTGAATCAGTAAATAATAAGGTTAAATATGTTAATAACCTTATAACCTTAGAAATAATCTAACCTTTACTTTTGGTCTCTCCAAAAAAAATTCTTCGACTTTTTAATCTTCTAAAAATTTTCTATTACCACTTTCGGTCTCGCTTTTAAATTACCTCATATGTAGATTTTATATTTTTGAATGAAATAATTTTCTTTAATAAAATATGAATTTATATGTTTTTGGCGTTTAAAAATTCATATTTAATTCCTGTTTCGTTAAAAAAATTCAAATTTTGTTTGGAAAGTTTGTTATAATAATTCATATTTATGCACAATTTTATTCAAAAATATAAAGGTTATACAAGAGTTAATTTAAAAATAGAGACAAAAAATGGTGATAAAAAAAAACTTTAGAACTAAGTTGAAGATTTTTTTTTTTAAAGGAACTAAAACAAAAAGTTTGTATACGTATAAAAATAAAAAAAAAACATATCTAACTCTACTTATTATCGTATATCACTTATTTTAATTGCAAATTTTTTGATCCAATAACAAAAATTAATTTGTACCAACATATAATAAGAATCTGATGGCCAACTCTTCTTTCTTTAAGGCAAACATTAGAGAAACAATTGTGCTCTTATATCATCATCATCAGCATTTAAGTTATTGTGTCGATGGGTAAGGATGTCATTAGAGTTGGGTTTGAAAAGGTTAGGTTTATGATTTTGAAAAAAACCTATTCAAGTAAATATGACAGACTTAGATTATAAAAAAAAGCCTACCAAACATGATAGGTCACTGGGTTATGTATATTATTAAAACTCAAGAACAACTTAAATAATGAATTTTTTAAATAGACGTTAAGGTCTTACAGTAAAGTAGACTTTTAAGAACTTATAACGATAGACAAATCTTACAGTGAAATAGACTTTTTACCTGATTTAGTCTATTTAAAAGTAGAAAAAATATACTATTCAATGATTTTAATCTAAAGTAGAACCGTAAATACTCCCTCCGTCTTACAATTATTGTCTTTTTAACATTTTTTCTTTTTATCAAAATAATTGTCACTTTACAATATCAATGCAGCATTTATTATTATTTTTCCACTATTATACTCTATTTATTGAATTTCATCCAACTTAACTACTTCACTAACTACAATTAATGAGGGTATTTTAGTAAATACTACTAATTTTACCATTGAAATCAACACAATCAATCATTTACTTAATAACCGTGCACAAACCTTAAACGACTAATATTGTGAGACGGAGAGAGTAGGTTTTTAGGTCAGACCAGACTTTTAAATATGTTAGGTCAAATAGGGGTGGGAATAGGCCAGGTCTCTCGTCAGGGGCCTATGACTCTGCCTACTAAAAGCCCAGCTCAGCCTAGCTCGTTTAATAAATTGGTCAAGCTTGAGCTTTTTAAAAAGCCTATTAATTTAATTAGGCCAGACTTAAGCTTATAAAAAAGCCTATCCAGCTTATCAGGTGGGCTCGTATACGAGTATATTATCTTTTTCCATATTTATTATTTATATTTATATATATATAATATATAAAAAAGAATTACTGATCCTTCAAATTCTCATACCGCAATCATTATTATTTCAGGTTTTTATTTTATTTTGTATGGGTTGCTACTGATATGCCTAAGGCCAAGTATGGTTATTAGATTAAGTTTGAAATCCTTGCTGTTATCAGACATGATTATTCTTGAGTTTCTATCCCTCTATAAATTTTACAATTGTGTTTCATTAGTTTAATCTGTATCTAATTAATATTTATCTCTATATTAAGTACGTTGCACAAATTGAAAGGAAAAAAAATTGATGAACAGACTCTGTTTGAAATTTGTAACATTATCTAGGCTTTTAGACAGGCTAATAGGGCAAGCCAGACATTTAGAAAGGCCAGACCAGGCTTAAAATAAAGTCTTCGACAGGTAAAAGGCTAATGCTTAGGTCTTAGTTTTTTCAACTAGGCCTGACATATTTAAGCAAAGCCCGGCTCGGCCCGACTCATTCCCAGCCCTAAGGTCAAACTAAAAAGATAGGCCTATAAAAGACCATAAGCCAAACTCAGACTTACATATTTTTTTCTAGGCTAGACTCCGACCTTCAAAGTCTTCACTGGTCTGACCTATTTCTCACCCCTAGATGGCATCAAATAGTTAGTATTTAAAGTAATTTTGAAATGAGTACATAATAATTCTTCCCATTTTTATTAAAATTAATTTTATTTTCTTCATCAAAAGACACTAGTGACTAGTTATTTTTGTCTTGTAGGAAAATGAGAATGGGCACACAATTTAAGGCACCTCCCCATTCATCCATCCCCTTTCTCTCAAGTCAAAAGGGGTATTTTTTATGACAAGGCCACAGATCTTTTAGGTGAGTGCGCATTATACCCATAGGTGTATTTTAGCAGGTTGTTCCCTGCTGCTGCGCCGTACCGTACTTATGGTAGTCTCCCTTCAGGCGACAACTCTTTGACTGGGTCAAACTATATCCCATTGTTTTTTCTTTCTTTTTAATCGTGGTAAATTTACTTATGAGTATGATGATATCTTTTTAACTTGAAATAATAAGACATTAGAAACACATAACAATGATACGATAAAATAAAATTCTAGTTATCTAACTTATCATATGAGTAAAAGAAAACTTATTTCATTATTTGTTTTATTAGTTAAAATACACTTTGCGTACAACCAAAGAGCTTATGAAAATAAGCTAACAACATATATTGGAGATATCATATGTCAATTTTATAAGTTTTCTTAATTAACAATCTCATAAATGTTTATGTCAGTAAATAATTTTGAGTGTGATATATATAGGATCCCGATCTCTTAGTGGTCAAGATAATTAGTTTATTGTTGCTCTGAGCACTCTTCGAATTCAGTGGTATCAAAGTCATTAGTTGGCTTCATGAAGAGGGACCGGATTAAGGTGTGTATAACTTATGTATTATTGAATCTTAATTTGTATCAAAAGTGTCTTCGAAGTAGTGATGTGGAGTCATGAAACATTTTCTCTTACGGTTGTTTTAAACTAGTGCTTAAAAATATCAAAGTAACGTTATGTTATGTTGCTGAGTAGGGAAATGCCTCATCTTGTCTTTGGTGTTTGTCTTGATTCCAAAAGACATGGATGTCACTGTTTTATTATTACCCTCATTTTATTTGCATGACAAATTGAACCAATTTTCTATAAAGATTTCATGCATGAAAATATCTTTGTAGTCAATGAAAAAGTACTCATGACAACTTGCCAAATGATCATTTTAGATGAATAATAAGTTGCTAGCCAAAAAGGACATACTAGTTTTCATGATTTTGTACAAATCTCATCATTGGTTTTATGCAACAATTTTCATTTCAACCAATAGATAATCTTGAGCTAGTTAGTATTGGATTAGGTGCAATATGATTGCACGCAATCACACATTTCTCAATCGTGCGATCAAAATCAGATAGTTTAGGCTTTAAAGATTTTTTTCCCTTTTAAACTTAAAATAATAACTTGAAATCTAGACAGTCCAATCTTAATTAGACAGTTGAAAAGTGTGTGATTGCACACGACTCGGATCCTCCAATCTTAATTAGACGGTTGAAAAGCGTGTGATTGCACACGACTCGGATCCATATTGGATTTGGATTAGTGTATGTACCCTACCTACTGAACACATAAGGAATCAACATTTCTGACATATCACTTTTCCTTCAAAAGAAAAAAAAAGTTACTACCATATACCAAACATAAATAATCATTCAACAATAATAATAATTCTGACATTTGATCTTAGTTCCTAAGCTAAAGTTTTTTAATGTCAAAACATTCCCTTCATTCATTCATTCCACAAAGCAAACATAGGAACTTGATTAACCAAACCCAAATTTCCAAGCCTGTTGTTGTTCATGTGGTCATTTTCATTGCTTCCATCATCAAATTTTGGTCCATGCAGTGTGAAGTAACCATGTCCATAATCTGCTCCACTCACTCCAAACTCATTAGGTAGTCCCAATGAACATTTGGGACTTTGAGGGTTCAACTCATTCTTGTTGCTTGGTGATCCGTGCTGTGATGATTCGGTGATGTTGGTGCTGTTCTGAGGTTTTTGCTCGTCGTTGTTGGAATTCCACACCATGTTGGACAATTCATCAGAATGTTGTTCACCATCGGTAATAGTCAGAGGAGGCGGCTGAGAAAGTGTTGATGAACTTCCGCATGAATTGAAGTCCTCGGCTGTGGTTGCAGGAGGGGTAGAGTCTTTAGGAGAACGTTTTGCGAGATCTCCGGTAATTAAAGTTGAGCTTGAGCATATTCTCTTGACATCATACCTACTTATGTCAAAGTTGGTCACAGCACTTGTTCCCCTAAACTTGATTGCTGCAATATCATATGCTTCTGCAGCCTCCTCTTGTGTGCCTATATAATTTTTATGGCTCAGTAATTAGTGTGTGACTAACAAAATGTAAATCAACAAATGAGCATAATGATTAGATAAAATGTCAAGATACTCGATTAGACTATAACATGATATCATAAAAGGAAGATTATATTTCACACTATCATGCTTAATAAACAATGCGAAATAGAACGAAAGCGTAGGTTTGGATTTGCGATGTGATTTTGGCAAAAACTACATTTTGGAGCTTCAACAAAATCATGGTGCCATCGTGTTTTTGTCAAAGCAAAGTATAATAGAATATAGTGAAGGAGGGTAGGGAACTTACTAAATGTACCAAGATACAAGTCCTTGTTTCCTGCAACCCTTCCAATTCGAGCCTGCCACCTTCCATGTTGATGGTGTCTGAAAATTGGAGACAAGAGGAAAAAGATAAATTGTTAGCCAATAATAGTCCATGTGTTTAATTACAAAAACAAAAGCTGAAATTGCAGCAAATAATTCATTGAGAACTTTACTAATATTAATGAAAAAAGCACAACACTTTGGGCCATACCTTGTCACACCTCTATACACAGATGCACCTCTTGAAAATCCACTGCTCTTCCTGTCCAAGTGAAGCAAAAAGGACTGTTCATTCCATATTGAATGAAATTGGTGAAAAGAAAAGGCCAAAAGGAAAAAAAATTCACCATGTTCACATGGAAAATATTTAATGGTACCTTCTTAAATTGGCGACAAATTCTTGCCTAGTCATGTGCTTCATTTCTTCAAGTTCCTTATCATAAGTGCTTAACTGAGCATTTAAGAAAGTAGTAGATATAGAGTGATCACAGTTACTAACTATGTAATGTTTCAAACTGCATACATTAAATATACAAAATAAATATTTGACTTTTTCTAAATATTTATTTTTTTCCTTGTAGTGAATATTAATAAGAATTATTTACAAAGGAGTGAACTGTGCAAATCTCAGAAACCTTACAGGGAAATTTATGTGAGTTGTTGGACCCCAGTACTTCAGTGCAGCTAAGTCATAAGCCTTTGCTGCTTTTTCTTCCTTATCATACCCACCTAATAATAATGCAAATATGTTATGAATTTAATTTAATTTATGTATAAATATTTTTGCTATTACAAATGCATTTTTAGGAGTGTGACTTACCAAGGTAAACTGTGAAAGATTTGAAGAAGACATGAAAGGAGAAGAATCCAACAAGTGCATGAAACAAACAGTTAGTATATTCTCTTTTAAAACAAGAGAGGAAAGAAAAGAAAGATTGAAAATAGAAAAGAGGTTAGAGGACTAGTTTGGTTCTTGAAAATAGTTACAAAACATGCTTCCTTAGTCAATGACAACATAAACCAAAAGACTAAAAAGTTAAAAAAAAAAAAAAATTGAAACAAAATCAAAAGGTATTGTCATGTTTCTCTCACCTTGCCTTCCTTTCCTTGTTTGCCCTTCTTTTCTGCAACTATTATCCCACAAATGTGCTTCATATCTCCCAGTCCATCTATGCCTAAACAAATTCAACAAAAATTAACATAAATTTTTTGTCACAATACCAAACATTATCTTAAAAAATGTTGATATAAGGACAAAAAAAATGTAATAGAAAAAATAAAATTGGTCACTATATTTGGCATATGTAACATTTATAAAAAGAACTAGTGACCAATTTGTTTTTTTCTTATCTAAATTTTTGTGGAAGTTTCAAAGTTCACATATAGAACCTTGAATAAAAACTATATAATAAAAAAAATCAAATAATTAATCTTAATACCTTGTAACACCACGGTATTGAGAAGTTCTTTGTCCAAAAGTATCAATAGATTTACGAGGAACAGGTTCTCGAGCATTAGATTTTGACAAAGATCTTTTCCTAGGATCTTCATTCACTTGAACATTAGAAATTGCACTACCAACACCCCCACCAACACCATTTTGCACACTAGGACTCATAGTCAAATTAAGAGATTGAAAACCATTTCCATCACTAGAAGAAGTTGTTTTCCCCTCAGAAGAAAACTGAGTTTGAGTCATCCAAGATTTATACATGGTATTATCATGGATTAAAGCATGATGATTGTTGTTGTTGTTATCATTATATGCATGAAAAGAGTGAATCAAAGATTGGTTTGTTAGATTCTCTCCTGCTTCAATCTCTGGATTATTATTTGCACAAAAACTTGGTGACACATTAACATTGATTTTAGACATAGTACTAGTAGTAGTACTATTCTGGTTTTGGTTTGAGTAACATCCCAAAAAATCTTCAAGTTTTGGTCCTTCTTCATTTGAATTTCCATCAGTTATTGCATTCTCATATCTCCATTCTGTCATACCAAAAATCAATACACAAATTTAATTACTAAATTATTAAAATAAAACAAAAAAAATACTGGTTTTTTTTCTTTTATTTTTTCATATCAAGAGTATAAAAGAAACATTTTTTTAGCAACATGCAAAGTGTTTTGAGCAAAATAAAAAATACTAATAAGTAAGATGAAAAAAATGTTACTAGAACATGCAATGATATATATACCTTGAGGAGTAAAGGAATCAGAAACACAAAGTGAACCATCAGAACGTAGAGGCATAATAGATAAATGATGAGGGTGAGGATGAGAAGAAGTAGGAACATAGTTTCTTCCTATTTCTGATCCTTCAGCTACATGGTTTTGGTTTTGGTTTTGGTTTTCTGTACCAAATTCTTCATCAATCCTCAAGTGTGGAGTAAGAGAAAATCCTAACCAGTTACTCATGTTTGTCTAAAGAAGATGTTTGGATTTTGCTTGTCTATGCAAGTTAGGAATGTTGGAGTTTGAGCTCAAACTTCAAAGCTAAGAATGGTTTGGTTTTGAAAGAGTTGAAAATTTTCCATTTAGTTTTTTTTTTGTTTTCTATTGAGGGTATCTGAATCTTAATAAGATATCATAGTCATTAATAATCATATGAGTTTGATATATCGTGGGTCTTTTCTAGGCTAGGATTGTGAAATGAGTGTGAATGAAACTAGATATGTGTTTATATATATAAAATAAAATTTATATACTTTTTTAATATTAATATATGTTGAGGAGGTTTAGACAAAAAGTTAGTGTTGTTGTGTCGTGTAATATTGTGAGGTTTGTAATGAAATGAGAGTGTTGGGTTTTGTGCCAGCTCTTTCATTTCTTTCTCAGATTTCTGCAGAGGTGGCCACGGCATGTAGTAGCAGTCTAACAAAATAAAATACTATAATGTATCTTTGTAAGCTTAACTCAATTGATAGAGATATTGCATATTATATACGAAAGTAGGGGGTTTGAACGCCAAACACTCCAACTTTCTACAATTAAATTGTGAAAGCTTTAACGACTAAACTACTTGACAAAAAATACTATAATCTTTAGTATTTATATTTCAAGGGAGAGAATAGATGCCAAAATCTCTCATTTACTACTAACACAAACATTTTATAGATTAAATGTGTTTCGATGTCGGACATATGTTATATCCGATATCAATACATATAATTACATTGAATTATATAATTTTCTAAAATATTTAATGGTGTCGGCGTGTCAGTCCACATCGTGTTTGGTATCCGTACTTCTTAAGTTATGATTAAGTAGAGGTTGATTTGATGGTATGTTGCACTGCTTTTTGTATACTATTGGATCTAGCTTTGGTTGGTAATTTGATCAATGGTTAGGGTTGAATACAGTTAAGGGATATGGTGGTTTGTGAAATAGATACGACACTATATATTACATGTTAAGTATACACATGAAATTAAAAAAAATAAAAAGAAAAGAATTAAAGTGATATAAATTCATGTGATTATTTTATTTATTTTTTAATTTTTTGATTTATATATGTGTCTAAATTTTGTGTCTAAATACTTATGTTTGTGTAAAACTATCTCGAATCTTAGAGAAGACAATTGATTATTCAGCTGATCTCACCTGATCTATAGAGTATAGACTACAAAGAAAAATATACTATTATATAAGAATAAATAATGTACTGCTACTTTTAACAAATAATAAATAAGTTCTTGTAAATATACATAAATAAATTAAATCCTTTATGTTTAATCATGTTTTTAATTGGTCCTTCGATTTTTTGTTTTCGAATTGGTCTTGTTCATTTGCAACTGTTAACTTTTAAATTATGTTTCTCTTACTTTGTTGTAATTTATGTTAATTTTGTGACTTTATTAACCATAATTTTTGTTACATAACTAAAGATGAAAGACATTATATATGCACATTCAACACATCTCACGTTAGAGATGAACAATCATTGTTTTAAGTTTGTGAATTCGAATCGTAGTAATGAAAGAAGACAGTATTGCAAAAAATAATAATAGATATTAATGTATTTGGAGTTGAAAATTTAGATTTAAAGAAGAAGAAAATTAAGAAACAAAGGAATGTGACATATCTAACATATTTATATGAGTTATCTCAATTTTAAGATGATATACATATTTTTTTAAAGAAACTTGTTAAAACAAAGATAGTGCAAACATAATGTAACACAAATGACCATTTTTTTAAATTTTAAAAGTCTGTTTTATTTTTAAAAAGTCTTATTTAAATAAGTAGCTGAAAAAATCTTATTTAAATAACTACGCACCTAAAATTCTTCTAAAGTACAATTTATGTTAAATCTAGCGTAAGATATTAGACTCTCGAAACATATCGAATTCATGTTGAAATGTCAATTGAAAGAGGTGGCTGAAAGGTCTTGGAAAACACAAGAAAGTGTAGTTTGTATTATGTTGATCATTTTTAAAATCTTTTATCTAAATCAAATTATACAAAGGGAAAAGAGTTTTTTTTTTTTTTTTATCAAAACAGTTAACTATATGAAAGTAAATCATAGTAAAGAAATTACGCAAAAGAGATAGAGTTAGAGAAAATAAATGGACACAAGTATGTTTATACTAGTTAACTATAAAAGTGGTAGCAAGTTTAGTTTTCCCATCTTCACTCGAAGGACTTAATCCACTATCTATAGTCCATCGATAATAATTACTAAGGTATCTACTATCCAACTGACTATACTTTAAAAAAACTGACTATACTTTAGATTTCACCACAAAGATCTACTCAAATAAGTCGTTTGCTGCTTAATGATTATGGTTTCAACAAACCCTTTCACTCCAACAAAGTGAGAAATGAGTTTTGAATAGCAGAGAGTGAGTTTGTATCAAAATTGATAAAAAGTCTAAGCTTAGTATTCTAACTTTCATAAAGTGGATAATACAATTCAATCGTATATCAATTTAAGTGTGCAATGACAACTTCATTGATTTACAACATGATCTAATAACTATCGGCATAGAGGATTTGAAATAACGCTTAATTTATAAGTTTGTGGTTTTTTTTGAATATTTCATTGTTGATGATGAACTTGCCTTTGTTCTACATTTCGTTATTATCGTTCGCTCGCTGTGCGGCAATTAATTGTTGTTTGCTTTAAAGCGGTAGCTAATTATCGTTTAGTACTTTTTAAATCGCTTAAATCAAATTTAATAGATGTAACCGATTTAAAAAAGTTTTTAGAACGATAATTAATTGTCGTTGAATATTTTTAAGTACCCTGTGAGCGATTATAGGTGTTTAAAGATCAATTTCCCCATATGGGTAGATCAGAAACATAGCACCCACGTTATGGCCCAAAATGCTTCTATAGATCCAAATAAGATTTGTATATGACCTTCTCTTCCTAATACATTGAGTATTACTTTTCCCACCCTATAGGATTCTCACGCGTCCTGCGTTTTTCTCAAAAATGTCCTTGAGGTTTCCGGATTTCATAATCCAGAATGGTGTTTTCCTTTGTTATAGGATGAAAAAAGGAGTTACGGATTTTTTCGGATTTTGTAATCCGAAAACTTCAAAAATAGGGCGCGTTACATGATGTTTCCAGATTACATAATCCGGAAACCCCCTTTTTCAAGGTAAAACAGTTCGGATTATATAATCCGAACTGTACCAGCATAAATCCTAAACATGTTTGTAACATGTATAGCCATTTTAGGGATAATATTAATCTTCCTAACTCTTATCCTTTTGTTTTGGGTCATTGTTACCTATTCTTAGTCAAAAATCGGGTTTTCGGGCTACTTGATCGGATTGCTCTGAAACTTCTCCAAAAAATTAGAAAAAAATTCAAGGACCATGACTCTTGTAGAAGGATTTCTTACGGGACTCCGCCCCTCAAAATCCCAAATTACATCGTTTAGACCCATTTTTCATTTTTTTTAATTATTCATATTCTCAAAAAAATCCGAAAAATTTGCACTAGTTTTATTTGATTTTTAAAATTTTTTGGTGGTATTTTTATATTTTTATGATTTTATTTGATAGGTTTTTAACATTTTTTTTACTTAGTTTTTTGTTGTTTTTAAAAGCAAAACTCTAAACTGCTGAAATGTGAGAGAGTCTGATGGCTGATTATACATAAGAATTGTTCAGATTATAAAATCCGAAATAGTAAACATGAACTTGGATTTTAAAATTCAGACTGCACAAATGCATTTTTGTAAAAAACACATACGAGCAAGAATCTTATAGGATGAAAAAAATAGTACTCTAATACATTTGTTCTTCTATTCAAAAAAAAAAACTTATTTGTCACTATTGAGTTTAAATGCTCAAACTCTCAGACTAAAAATATCTCCACAATTGTTGCGCTAAAATTATTGAAACATTTATGCATTTGATTTGAAGAATTCACATTTTGCCTTCAAAAAATGAAGAAAAACGGCAAAAGGTATCTTAAGGCGGTGTAGTTCCTCCGTAAAACAAATGTTTTACCTTTCTAAAAGTCAAAGGAAATTTACTATTCATAAAATATCTCCGACGATAATTAATTACTGTTTTGAAATTTTTTTAAATCGTTTATATCGATCTAAAAAGTTATTTAAATAAGTTAACGTTTAAAATCGGTAACATCGATCAAAAAGTTATTTAATCGATTCAATGTTAAACAACAGTTTACTATCGTTTTTAATCAAACACAATTAATTGTCATTCTCCGAAGAGTAATAATCAAATTCAAGCAATTGATATGTGTCTAAAGAGCAACCATCAAAGTCAAATGTTTTAATTTGAAAGTTTATGAGATGTAATAACGGTAACAACCAAAAATATTTATATATTCATTCCTCTATCAACTCTTTCTTTCTATTGAGAATTGTTTTTAGATTGAGTCAAAAATATAGAAACACAGAATTGTTTCTAGAAAAATGTTTGACCTAAATGAATTTATAGCATTCGTGACCCAATTGAACCATTTGGTCCAATCAACTACTAGTTGCAATTGCGTTGCATGTATGCTTACTGGTTAAGAGCAGTGGTGCCAATTGGTTCAGATTCACTGTGAAATAATGTAAGTTGCAAACTAAGCACAATACAAGTACAAGTTGTCCTCTACTCTGTACATATCTGTAATTTTAGTTGGTGTTTAATAATACTCTGTTCTTTTTCATTCTTTTTAACACATTATCTAAAATATTTTTGTAACTATATACTCCTTTTCCAAAATAACTATCGTTCTATCATATAACTGTTATTTTTGTGTGATATTAATTATTATTTTTCTAATCCTACTCTAAATTAATATCATCTGAACTACTTTTAAACCATTATTCCACTAAACATTTACAACAACGACTTATAATTAATGGTTAATAAAGATAATTTATAAAAATATAACATTTGTTTAATTCATTTATAGCTGTTTTGATTAATACGTGTGTAGCAAAAAATACATTGTCAGTGTAAACAAATTAAATCATTTTTTAATATGTGCGAAAAAACATAATAGACACAAATAAGTTCATAAATAACAGTTAAATTTTATTAATATCAAGAGTTTGTGTATGTATAAAGAAAACCCAATGTACCCAAAAAGAAAACTAGAGCGTCTAAGGGTGAGAACTTTTGTGGTAATTTTAGAAGGAAACCTTGAAAACTCTACAACAACGTTGTCAACATACCATGGGTCAGGTGAAAACTATATGCTTACAATAATGTTAACTTTTCATTCTACATTAACATTGTTGTTAAAGCATTATGCACATATCTGTCTGCAGCATTGCATTGAAGCCCATGCAGATTGCAGACAGTTTTTGTGGACTTTGAAGATAAAACCAAACAAGTCATGAGTTACTTCAATGTGGTTGAAATTGAGACCAATGTGAGTTACTTTGGTCACGCGCTTCAATTCAATGAATCACATGCTCTCCAGTGACCACTATTCATTCATTCATGAAAGACAACTTAGCTTAGGTCTTGAGAGTTACTGCTGTTACCGCCACTTGTTTGAATTTGGTATATTAAATTATAAAACTAGGGTTGACTTTATGGTTTACCTTTGATAAATAAATCTATGTAATCAAAAATAATAACAATGAAATGATAGCAAAGTTCATATTGTATCTCAAAAAATGAAGTTTAAATCCTCTCAAAAATAGGGGTAGCATTTGGGTGACATAGAGTTGGGTGACATTGGCCAATCACAATGTCACAATGCATT
>Ga0315915_1004999_pt1 | contig 16596 bp, 11 predicted proteins | sample MpolbnodulesMG_FD_207738 | JGI IMG/M metagenome (GOLD analysis project Ga0315915, IMG submission 207738) | Medicago polymorpha root nodule microbial communities from Los Angeles, California, United States - branched nodules | ecosystem: Host-associated > Plants > Roots > Nodule | place: USA... | reverse complement strand
GGGCAGATGTGTTTTCTTGAGAGACTACAACAATCTTTTGTTGAAGATAGATATTGTCTTTTTCTGAATTATGTTTCTGAGTTTTTATTCTTTACTACATGTTTTCATTCTAAAGCGGTAGTATAAATTTCCACCATCATGGGTTCTAAAACACCTTACTAACTCATCATTTATCTTCATATGTTATTTATATAACAAATTCCAGGATGGAAGGCATTTGTAAATTTTTCGACAATGCTCCTATTTAAAGACGATATCATGTATGTGTCAATTCATCTTTTGGACTTTGGATAGGCTTAAAAATCCAAGAGATCGAGATAAAGTAAAGAATTTACAAGAGAAGGTTCAATGTTCAAGAGAGACATGAAAATGTTCAGTAAATTTTTTTGTGATGTATGATTGTAAATTTATATCATTGTAATATTATTGTAAGACAAATGCATTTTATTTTTATTAAACACGAAGAAACCCACATTAGCTTTCATTTGTAGGTCTTAATTTTGCATTCCAACAAGTAATTATAATCTTTTAAGAATATGGTCACATTTAAGAATATATAAGTATTGCATGATCTCTTCCTCTGTCCTGATCTCTTATTATTCTTTTAAAGATTGCTCATGTTCTAGGTTTTTGTCCTCCCATTTCCTTTTTTAAGAACTATAGATTACTATGTGATTGTTATTTTTTATAGAGTTTTTATGTGAGTTTTAAGTTAAATTAATAACTATGATTGGTTTTAAGTTGTTAATGAGCTCCATCAAAGGGTGAAATATTGAGTTCGATTCTTGGGTTAAATAATTCTTAGCTGACTGGATTTATGTATTTTTTCCTTGAAAACTAGAAGAATGAAAACCAAAGGAAAATTTATTTTATAATAACTTATTGATGTTTATTTTAGTCGATAAGACCCGTGCATCGCACGGGTCGGCGGTCTAGTTATATTATAACAATACCAAAGTTTTGGGTTTTTGTAACGGTAATTCTTAAAAAAAAAGGCTTAAATATTGCACTCGTCCCTGCAAATATGGCCCGTTTAAGTTTTGGTCCCTGCAAAAAATTTTGTTTTTTAAAATAGTCTCTGACCCTATTTTTGTGATGATTTGCATGCGTGGCACATGGTGACTGGACCCATTTTGTAGTTTTTGGTCCCTGCAAAATATTTTGTTTTTTAAACAGGTCCCTGCAAAAAAATTTGTTTCTGAAAATAGTCCCTAGATGGACTATTTTAAAAAATAAAAAATTTTGCAGGGACCAAAAACAAATTTTTTTTTTTACAGGGACCAAAACTTAAACGGATCATATTTGCAGGGACGAGTGAGCCAACAAAAAAGGATTGTGGAATTTATGAGAAATCCAAGGCATTTACGGTCTATCCAAATAGCTAACAAGAAAAACGCCCAGGTGATGGGGTTGAGTAGCTACCAAGTAACAATAAATCCGAATTAAGGGGAGGTTACAAGAATTCGATCTCAAACAAAATTTTATAATTAGCCCTGGTTAAACTTACAAACTTCTTAATTTTATGGGATCTAATGGTCATTTTATAAATTAAAAAAATATATAGGCAAATAAAATCGGCTTTCTCAAATCAGTATATTTTTTTACGCATCTTATATCACTACATAATTTTTTTCCGCATATATAGGAAAATAAAATCTGCAACATGCGTGATGCAAATATTTAAAAGATTTTTGCATGCAATTTTTTATTAGAAACGTTGCATTAATGTTGATAAATATCATTTATTATTTTTAAACATTTCAGAATATTAAAAATGTAATTATTTTTTATATAATTACCGCTATGTTACACGACCTGTGCAAATACATGGTCTTTTTTGAAACTCACACATCTACGCATGTGGAGAGACCAAACCCGATCACGGTGACTTGCCCATCGATTATTGACATTTTTTTATGTTGAGCTAGGACTTCCAAACTATAGAATATTAATTTTAGATGACACTAACAACAATACTGAAGAAGAAAGCATGATGGTGGATGATTTCATATGTATGGGCGTTTGGCAACCTTGGAACTTAAGGCCGAGTCCACTTGGTGAGCCATGAAACCAATAATAAATAAATTCAACATTTTTTTACCGGCGGAAACTCGAGTGTAGTTCCTAGTCTCAGGGATCTCGTTCGGAACTCGGAAGCATAAATTGGACATAATTTGCTTTGCAAAATATTAGTACATGCAAATAAGATTGAGGATATCTGAGTTAGACTTGGTTATGAGGTTCTTTTCTAGTTGATATAATTGGGAAGAGTGATGGACTAACGTATTTTTAGAGGTTACCTTTTGAAGGTCATCTCATATATTACTCAACTAATTCCATCAAACAACCAATCTTTTTTTTGAGAGAAATCAAACAACCAATCTTGAATTTTGTCAAAATTATGACTATATTCATATTTTTCTAGTGTACACACAAGCACATACAATATATGTTGTTAAAATAGATAGGTTATTGTTACCTTAGGTGTTGTAAAAACCTTTTTTTGAAAAGGAGCACTTTGGCCGAATGTACCTAACAGTAACCTTTTTAATGTGGAGAATAACACCCAAGTTTATACACACGTTTGTCAAGATTTGAACTATTATGGTAAATTATGTACAAAGTACAAATACCCTGATAATTGATATACACTAAACAAGAAATTTTGAGAGAAGGAAGAGTTAGTTCTTGCAGATATAAGTAAACATGGTGCAAGTTGTGTATTGAAACATTGACAATTCTCAATGGTGGACTTGAAATTCTCAATGAAGTTATATATTTTCATTTTCATTTTGTACTTGAAAGCTGTTATAATTCTTCCTTTCTCTCGAGTTATGAAGAGTAATTGCAAGAGCTTTGGATTCAAAAAATCTTGATGCTCATTGAAATAAATAGCTTAGGCGAGCTATTATAATTATTTTGATCTCTGCTAAGAGTGTTTCTTTCTTGTTCCTTTCTTTTGTTTCTTATTTTTTGTTTTTTTTATTACACTTTTTTTTTCATAGGTCTTCTCTTTCTTATTAAAAAATTTCAGTTTTCCCTCTTTCTCTTTTTATTTTCTGTAATTTGTTCAATTGGATTTGATAAGTTTGTGTTATATTTTTCTAGGAAAATTAATTTACTATCTTGAGTTGAATGTATATTATTTATGTTTGATATGATAATACGATCTTTGACACTCTTCAGTTGGTTCGTATAGATTTATGTCATTTGATCAACTATGAGATTAATCTCGACTCGATGTTTATGTCGCAGTTTAATGATTTTCATGTTTTTGTTAAGAGTGTTTATATTAGGTATCGAATCGTGATCTTTCTTGTATGACCGGGATCAATATTGTTTACTCAATCGGGCGGTGCTTGTTAGATACTATTATTTGAATAAAGAGTATATTAAATATTAAATTTAAAATTAAAATTAAAATTACATGTGTTGTGTTGTTGTGATGTCTGAACTTACTTCCTTTTTTCCTGGATTGAAATTGGACTGACCAAGCCAACCCAGCCCATGAAGAGTACATATAATAAGGTGCTGGGAAACCTAAAGCACGATTTCATTCACTAAAAAAAACAAAAACACTGGTTGCTGCGATAGGGTTACAATATAGAAGTTTTGATTTTAATTATACCATAAATAAATTAATTCATTATTATTAAATTGAATCTTTATTCATAGATTAGGTTAGAAGAAATGAAATCATTGACTGAAATCAAGACGGCCTTGGTATTTTGCGATGAAGTTTCAGAGAGAAGTGATCCCCGCTGCACTACAAGGTATCTATCTGATTTTGAAACTACTAAATTTGAATGAATTATTATTAATATTAATTAGTTCAATTTCTTCATTCTGCAGGAAATGATGTGTTTGGAATTTCCCTACCAGGTTCTGGAAAGACTGTGGCTTTTGTTCTTCCTATATCGCACGCCCTCTTGGAAACCGAACCCAACCTAACCCCTTTCTTTGCTTGTGAGCTCTATCCCTCAAGGTACTTATTTCCGATCATAATCATTTATCTCATCATTCATCATATTTAACTTAACTAACCTTTTTTTTTCTTAAACTAGGAGACTTGCCTTTCAAACAGCTGACCACTTTCGAAATCTAGGCTCTCAGTTTGGTGTCAAGTGTGCTATCGTAAGTTATAATAAAAAATTGCATAATTCAATGTAATAATGTAATTACAAGTGTGCCGCAAAAGATCATATATATGCTGGCTGGCTGGTTGGTTACTAACATAAGCTATTTTGATTGCTTTTTCTATAGATTGTTCAAGAGAACCGCAAGGAACACGAATCCATCCTGAATTCAGAGCAACCTCGTATTATTGTAAGTGTTTGTTGGAACATGTGTAGAAATTGAGTAAAAAGTTGGGTAGAACTAGTGTTCTGTGAATTGAATACCACATCATATGTAACACACACATTAGTGGGGATGTACCTCTAATAGGAGGGATGTACCTCTAATAGGGGTGCATAATTAAGTGAACGAAGTAAGCACTAGAGAAAAAATATATATTGATATATATTTTATTATTTGGAAATGATAAATTAAATAATTAATTTAATCATGATTAGAAAGTGTTTTTCTTAGTCTCCAAGTTTTGCTAAAATATTTTGGAATGCAATCTAAAATATTTTGGAATATAATCTGAAATATTTTGGTAGGCAATTTAATATATTTTAGTGCATGATCTGAAATATATTTTGATAGTCAATAATATATTTTTGTACTCAATAATATATTCATGTATTGAATAATATATTTTTGAATTCAATATGATATATTTTGATACTCAATTTGAGATATTTTTGTATTAGATCTAATATGAGAATTACTTGCTCCCAAAGTTTCTCACTTATTAGTTCACATATTCTTCTTCAGTTCATGGAGAAGTTAGATGTTAGAATGGTCGTAGCACCATATTTGAATGGTTGAAATACCATATTGATATTTGGAGATGACACTATAATAGAGTGGTTACAGTACCATATTGGTTTCAGTATTAAAAGAGTGGTATTGGTAGTAATATTATTTCAATTTACCACTGCTTCTAATTTTTTTATTTCAAGGTTGGGAGGCCTGACCTAATCTTATATCACCTAAAACACACCCAAGGATTTTCTCTTGCTCTTGCTAGTTTAAAGTACCTGGTATGATTTGATTGATTGATACCGTTTTTACATTATTACAAACCAAACTGAGCCAAAAACAAGACAATCAAGAAAACGTGTTCTCATGAACATGAAGTTTGTCTCATCGTACCCTCTTGTATATTCATTTCCATGAAAACCATAGTTGAAATATTGTGGTCGAACATTCCATGATTGTACAAAGTCCAAATACTAATATTATATAGCTTGGAGTGGTGTCTTTTCTCACAAAACAACAAACAATTAAGACCTGAGTGATAATGAGAACAATAAACAACAAAAAACAACCTTTTATTTAAAATACAAACACAACAAAGTATTTTAACTAAATCAAACTAAAAAATATGAAAAACAAATTAAAATAACATGCCACGTTTGATCCCCAACAATGACTTCAAATTGGGTTAATGGGTTGAACCGACATAGAAACCATGAGAACAAGGAGTCGTTTTGGTGACACACTTTCTTTATTACCAGAGATAGATTAATTGATACCTTAGAGATTACCCTATCCTTAGGCTTAATTTTCCCAAGTCAAAAGAAAAATAGAATTTGGAATGTTCATTGTATTGATGAACTTCAATGATTCTAATGCGGTGTTTTTAATCATTTGCATATTTGCAACAAATCTTCAATCATTCATTCGTCTTACAAATTTTGAAAACACTTTTTAATTTCACACTTAGAAAAAAATGTAGCCTTTAGATTTCCAAGTCCTTCTAGATTTGATACTCTTTTTATTACGAGGACGATTCATGTTATATATCATTAATTTTAACATAAAAATCAATTTTGATTATCAGATAAATCACATAGTTGATATTCTCTCATTCTCATGAATTAAACATCACTTTTGCAGTCATGAATTCCAATCACACACAATAAAAGTGAAAGAACATACAAATTCAATATCGTAAGTTTTTGTATAAAGATGTCGAGTTCAATCTCACTTATGTCATTTCTATTAGCGCAATCAACCCATGACCCGACAATTTCTTCCCCAAACTCAGTTCATTAAAAACCTTAATCGTGTGTGAGCCATAGCCTTAAAATTAACCTTTTAAAATTCATCTTTGCAAACAACCTTACTGTAGTATAGAGAATCTCTCCCAACTACCACTATTTTGCATAAACAATGTCACCAATTGTTCGATTTCTCACGACAAGTATTGACTAGTGAGTTGTTAAGTTGCAAGCCTTGAAGGGTTAAATTGAATAATTTATTTAGAAAAAAAACTCTATCAACGTGTTTGAAAACATCAAACCCCTTAAAAATAATGTTTGAAAAAATTAATCATTTTCAAGCATATACTAAGTCTTTATAATTATATGCCACATTTTGTCAACCAAACTCAGACATCTAGAATATTAATGTAATCACCTCAAAAAAATTTAGGGCAAAATAACACCTCAATTATTTCTCTATGAGATCATATATAAATAAAATATTTCTAACCCTCCCTCGGATACCACCTCTCCCCAACACAAAGTCATAATAAATAATCATGATTTTTTTTTATAAAAAATAATGGTTGGCAAGACTTTGGTGAGCAGATATAAATAAATAAACAACTTAAGATTCCAATTTTCCATCTCTATATTAAAATATTTTAATATAATAATAAAACAAATTTACAACGCAGCCCCACCTTAACTTCCACTCATATTTTTCTAACAAAAATAAATTCATTTTTAATTTTTAAATGAAAAGTCCTCCATTCTCCCACTTTCCTCCAAGTTTTTTAATTCCCCTTATGACGTTGACTCAAATACCAAACCCAAAACCCCGGCTGCGTTCTCCTGCATTGCAGCTTGAATAGTGTGTCTGTGCTCTCCTTCATACGTTACAATCAGCATCGTTGGATCGTCTGTTGCACGCTCCACGTGTTTCCTTGCTGGGCACCCTCTTACAGTGCTACACTTGTAATAGCCTCTGATTAAAAGAAAGAATAAATCAACGTTAGGAGATAAGTCTTCAATAAAAGTCAATATAATTAACAGTCGAGATTATGTTGATTGTGTATAACTCTTACCGTGGATATGGTGATCCCTTGATCGGTTTTTGACCATATTTCCGCCATGAGTACTCGTCCGGTGGTATATCGGCGGTCTTTGAACTTATCGCTGGTACTCTTACAGTCCTCTTCACTCTATTTTTTCTGGAAAAAATCAAATTCAAGAAACTTGTTACTTCTATTCAATATTAGTATAATCATAATGAATAAATTCAATCAAAATGAATAAGTCATAAGTATTTCCCATATTCTAATTGGATAGGAGTAAAACGTTATGTAGTCAAGACATTCGTGGTCATTCGTTTAAAATCGGTCATTTTAGGTCTAACTTCTAAGCTCCGAGTACTAAAGTGTAAAACAAAAATTGAAATTGGTATTTTTGCATCTACAATCTTGATCAAACAATCATCAATGTAGCAACTGTGTGACTACAAAACCCTAACTCATGGGATCTTATTTCGAATTATGCTTGGTCAAAAGAATGACTATAGTACTCAACAACTTCTTTTTTAGAGGAAAATACCCCAAAACTTTTTTTTAAGGATGTACCCCAAAACTTGAATCAAATGATATGGTACACAAAAATTTGTACTCCCACAAAAATTAAAATCTTATTATCCCTCGATTTAAATTGAACTCATAATGAAAAATGGGTTACTATTATGCTAACATGCGCTGGGGGTGGGTGCATTAATTAAATTAACAAAAAAAAGTCAACAGTCAAAGCAATAAAGTGAAGGAATTGAAAAAGGAAAAAAGAGAGTTCACATCACTTTAACTTTGTTTGAACTTTTGAATTTCTCTCTAGTGTTTTCTTTCTCAGACAGCAAAAACAGAACCCTATGTTGTGTTGTCACTTTCAAACACACTGTTACCTATTAAAGCATTTTAACCACACCACCACCGAAATCGTTGACTCCCAAACGTAGCCTTACCCCACTCACACGACAAATTCACGTGATTCGTTAAGAAACCATTAACCTTTTTCCTTTCTAATAAATGTGAACGAGTCAAACAAAAAACGGCTCCAATCAAAAATACATATGACCGTCCACATATTCTAACCTAACTCGTACAAATATCAAAATTGTTAAGTCCGACATTAATACATGTATCCGGGTTATTATCACTGATACTGAACATGACACTAACACGACACGCCATATATGATGCTAAAATAATTTTAAAAATACAATTGATTCTCGTTAACACTGCCACATATTAGACAGAAGGAACACCTTCAATTAAAAGATAAACTCTAACAGGATTATAATTGAGTGAAACGCAGATAAAGGAGTGTAGGTGTACCTTCTCTTAACACAGTGGCACTTATTCGACCCCGAAACGTCGTCGGAGTGTTCACCATGATCATGACACCTTTTCTTAGACGGCACCGCCGATAGCGGCGGTTTCCCACCGGAGATAGCTGGTGTCGCCGCCGGATTGAGAAAAATCGAAGATCCTTGTTTCCCGTTAACGCTTCCATCACCGGTAATAGCAGATGACATAAACGACGAAGCTGATGAAACGCTAAACGTTGCTGTATCCTTCGAGAATTCAAGCTCAACGATGGAGTTTTTCGTGTTTGAGCTCAAAACGACGTCGTTTGGCTTCGTGAAATCGAGTGTCATGCTGTGTGATTGTGGTTGAACAAAGCTCGCCGGCGCGTGACGGACGGAGATTGGCGTCGGTGTCAGTGCCGGTGACGGAGAAGGAAAGTGTTTTGGTAGTGACACGGTTGGCGTTTGAACCGGTGAAGGTGTTGATTGAATCTGAACCGGTGGTGAAGATGAGGAGGAATGAACCGGGGCGCGTCTGAACCGGGCGTGACCGGTTCGGTTAAGTAAAGAGATGAGTTTCTTGAACTTAGAAACGGTGTGGTCGGTTAGTTGAGTGTTTAATTGAGTTGGTTGATGAGAAAGGGTTAGGATCAAGTGTTCCATGCCTTTGAGTCCTTCTGATGCAGCCTCTTGTATGGCTTTTTGTTCATCTATTTTTGGGAACCCCATGAGTTCCACTGCCATTTTTTTGAAAGAGAATGAATGAAAAAAATGAAATTGTTCAAGAGTTAGAATAGCATGAGAAGAGGAAAAGATGGGTTTGGAAGGGTGAAAGGTTGAGGGATGTGGAGATATATAAAGGAGTCAAGATGCTAAATTAGGTGATTGGGTAAGAGAGAGAGAGAAAATGTGTGTTGTTTGATTGAGTTTGAGTCAAAATAACTTTTACTCTATGATTTTTTTAACATTTTTGGTCGAATCTTTTTTAACAAATAGTATATTTTGATTGTGATTTACCAAGACTTTATTTGTTTAAGTGGAATTGAATTCAAGTAAGATGTGTTCACAAGTCCCACTTTAATTGATTAAAATATTAAAATTATTAAGTTATGCAATTGGATTGAAACTCGACATTTCTACAATATATATAAGTTTTAATGGTTATTTGTTATTTTATCTATTTAAAAAAAAAATCAAATGAGAGGTAAAATTCAAACTGTGTGAATGGAAAAATATGATGGACATGATAATCAGGTGGAAAAGATTTTAGTCTTTCTCGTATCCAAATTCGATAGAATTTGAATTTGTTTATACTTGTTTTTATCCTCAATGGAGAGGTAAAACAACAGACATTGACAACATTTTTGTTTTTGATATGGAGTATCTCCATCATAGCTCATTTCTACGTGAATTTAGATCAAATTTTGATCATTTTTACATTAAAAAAGTAATAATATTCAAAAAGTTATATTAGTTGTAATTTTTTCTCAAAAAGTTATATCATTTGACGCACGTATGTTATTTATGTTAATGATAAGATTTTGTCAAATACTACCAATAAGTTATACTAATAATTATAGATTTTAGTGACAAGTAGAACAATTTTTTTTTTTTGAAGGAAGTACTACAGTAACTAGCAGAACTTGTACTAAATTGAGTAATAGTCAAATACCACATTAACTTTTACTATATACGTCATATTTTTTTCCATTATATTAATTACAAGTCTGATTTATGTTAATTACAATAATTACTTTTGAAATGTTTATTAAATCAATTATTATATAAATCAAATAATAATAATAATAATAATTAAAACAACGCTCTTTCAAAAAAAAATTGATACAAATGGCTATTTTACAAAGGTCTATCAGAGAATTTGAATTGCGTACCTTAAATTTACAAGGCTAAATTCATCGTATCAAAAACAGAATAAGCTCCTATACCGATATATAAAAACAAAGGTCGTGTTAGCTAGTTCTTCGAGTTAAGATTATGCTCAAAAGAATACAAAGTTTTATTGTTATTATTTTATTTTAATTTAACTCTTCATTTAAACTATTTTACTTACAATTATTCACTTTTGTCTAATCAAATAGCTTAGTGTAGTCTTAATTTTAAATTTGGATCAAATAAAATTTGATCTAATCATAATTAAATATTTAAATAAAATATAATACAATCCTTAAATTAATTTAAACCGGTCATAGTTCATATTTGAATTAAAAGTATAGTAATTAAAATAAAATTATAATATTTAATAATATAACTTGTCCGCAACTTCAAGCTTGTTTTTGTCAATATGGAGGCCCACTATGACATGTCTGTCTGCACTTCAGCAATAATATATTTTAAATTCACTTTTAATCCTCTATTTTCACTAATTCATGATCGATATTAGTCCTCCAATTCTAAATTCAAAAGTATCGTCCCACAACTTTTTAAAAAAATTCAACATTTTTCCTCCATTAAATCCGAGCCTTCATATTTTTGGTCAATTTTAAAACTCGGCAAAATTGCCAAGGGTGTGATAAATTAGTGCCAACATGTACATCGTTTTATTTTGTATCATTCAAAATGATTTGAAGAGTTTCTCCAAAATAACCACACAAGATGACCACTTCCCTTCAAAATTAAGTTCAAACCTCTAAGTTTAGAAACTCAAACTATACCCCTAAGAGTCTTATCAATGATTTCAAATCAATGCTTATGAATCATGGGATCTTCATCTCATATAATAAGCTTTTATTTGATAATGAATTGGATTAAAGGATCACCTAACTTGATTCGGAATAGAGCTAAGTTATTCTATACTACTAAATTATTGGGTTAATGGGTTATACTATTAAATTATTGGGCTTAGTCCATAAGTTATTCTATTTCCCTATAAGGTCTTGTTTGGTTTGAGCTTATGAAAAATAGTTTATGTAAATAAATAAGCTTTTATTTTAATTTATAAGTTCTCACTAGCAAAAATCGTATCTTTATAAACTGTTTTTTTCATAAACAACCTTAAAAACTTATAAATAATACATAAAAACTTCTTAATTTGCATAAGCTGTTTTATATAAGCTCTAAAATAAGTTAATCCAAACGGGCTCTAAATAGAGCTCATTTGTAACATTCTTAAGCACACCAAAGAATAATAAGAATTCCCGATATTCACTCATCTTCTCCTTCTCTCTATTATTGTATCTATTTACTTAGTTTCATAACAAATCATGTTTTTTCTCCAAAAATTATTTAAAAGACTTGACAACTTTTATATACAGTGAGATAAGATAAATTTTGCATGAATAATGTAGTCCTAACATAAAATAGACATCTACAGAAGAGAGGAAAAAAAAACAAATGAACTAATAATGGTATTAGACCTGGTCTTCAGTTGCTAATACTATAGTATTTGTTTAGTCAAAAATAATAATACTATATTATTTGTTTCCCAAAAAATTCTATGGCTGTATTACACGGTTGACAAATCTAAAAACAGCACCTTTAAAAAAAAAAAATCTAGAACAGTTAATTGAAAAAGAGAAAGGCATTTCAATTTCAAATATTTTGTTTGTTTTTTAGTTTTAACCGATGAGTATTTTCCAATGGCCTAATTCATAGATTGAGGTCAATTTCATTTGTATTTAAAAATTATAAAGAAAATTATTTAACTAATAATACAATTATTTTTGTTAAACACTTTTAGAATTTTATTTTCACGTTACATTATAATAATATGTAAAAGAAAAGAGTAAACATCAAACTTCATATATTTAAAAAAAAATAGCAACAAAACACAATGTTTTGTCCCGGTTTTAAATATAAACAAAAATATACATGTACATAGTCTAAAATCTAAATTTAGATTAAATATGTGTCTTTGTATCTTTTTTTTTATTAAGTAATACAATGGTTAGAAATTCACCTTGATAAGGTGAATAAATGGGATATCCGCGGTTTAAACTTTGACACTTATATATATATTATAATGTTTCTGGCTATTCTTAAACCTTAGAGTGGCTTGGAAAGATCAACCTTACTGGTTAGTTACTAGTACTAACAAAAGTTTGTATACCCGCTCAGTTTATGTGGATGTCAATGAAACACTAGTGCTTTATATTTGTAAACAAATTAATGTCCTACTCCATAACCTAGCTTTGGGGTGCATCAGAGGTGTGGTTTTCTCAATCTCTTGTTCTGTTATGATAGAACATCCTGGTCAACTTTTTATTTGAGCCAAGTCAATTTTTCTTCAATCTTCCACACTATACAATGACATAAGTAAGGATTGGATAAAGTCCATTATTAATTACACAGCATTTAGCGTTCTTGTTCTAAGCCAAGTTTGAAGAAATGTGTATATGCATTGAATTATTATTTTTAGTAAATATATATAATTGAAACAATTCAAATGTCATAGTATAAAATAGAGTAATTTCAACTCAACAAGTTATGAACATAAATAGACCATGCCAAATGTATGCTTAAAACAGACTTAGCAGGCCAGAAACGGTATTCCAATGTTGACTTTTTGTTTTGTATTTTTTAATTGAGTGTTTTACTTTTCTATTCTTCCTCTTCAAACTTATAATTAATGAATATAGAAAATTCAAACATTTGTAGGATTTAAAACCTCGTGCGCTTGCAACATATAGTAAGGATAATCTACACTGTTATGACTGTGCTTATTTTCTTCTCTATAAAAATGGTCAAATTCAATAATTAACAGCATTCTCGAAATGGCTTTCCATAAACTAAAAAAAACATTCAATGTATAATAATTTTAAGAAAATGCTAAAGAATGTTCTCATAATTGCTCGCAATGTCAATATTATTAGGTTAGACATCTATAATATCCTAACTAAGACATTGCCAAACATAAGATGTACTCAGATGCCAAGAAATGAAATACAGCTCCTGCTATCCACACATGATTGAAATTCCAGCGCCTGTACAGTTCTACTCATCACAAAATGTTTTAGAGAAATGTTAACGAGTGTCCCCAAGCATTCTTTAAGCGTTTAAAGTAGTAAGATATTAAAAAAGTTTGTGCATTTATTGCAGTGGAAATTGAAATCTTTACATTTTTATAAAAATAATTCATTTATTAGGAATGCTTAAAAAGTGTCCCGAGGATATTCGTTAACAAGACCCAATATTTTAACATAAAATATCTTCAACACTTATTGAAGCTTAAAGCGAAATCTAACATAGTTAATGTTAATAGGTTTGACTTAAACGCATTTTTGACCTCTTAACTTTGCAGTAGTTGCGATTTTGGTCTCCACTAAAAGAACCACTTTTGCAGCCACCTAACTTTATTCCCTTTTGCAACTTTCTAGCCCGCCGTAATTTTGACTCAGTCAATGCCTCTGTGACATTAGTTGGACGTCAGGTATATATTTTTTTAATTTTAAAATAAAATTAATGACACGTTATCATTTACTAAATTAAATAAATGTAAAAAGAAATAAAATGAAGAAAAAAAACTCAAAATTCATCCCTTCACGTGAACACAATCTAAATTCGAGCAACAATCAACATTTTCCTTCATCATCTTCGTCTTCACAAATCATCACCATCAAGAAATGTAAACCCAAAAAATTGACGAGTTAAATATGTTTTTCGTCCCTACAAAATCATGACTTTTTAAGTTTAGTCCCTATAAAATTTTAAGGGTTAAATATGTTTTTGGTCCCTACAAATATACCAACTTTTCGTTTTAGTCTCTCTAAAATTTTCCTTCAACTTTTAGTCCCTATAAAATTTTTAATAACTACTTTTGGTCCATATATTTAAGTTAATTTTAGTTTTTTTTTTTAATGAAATTGTGCAGAAATGTGTAGAATATTGTAAAAATCTTTCCCCAAAAAAATTAGAATTTTTTAACAAAAAATAAATTTAATATGATTTTTTAACCATCAAAAATAGAAAAGTTCATATTAAATTCATGTTTAGTTAAAAAATTCTACATTTTTTTGGGAGATATTCTTATAATATTATGAATTTTTCTGTAAAATTTTATTAAAAAATATGAATTTTACATATGAGTTTACTTTAAAGGAGGGACCAAAAGTGAAGATGGAAATTTTTTTAGGGACTAAAAGTTGAAGGAAAATTTTAGAGGGACTAAAACAAAAGGTTGGTATATTTATAGGGACCAAAAACATATTTAACCCAAATTTTAATGGTGATTTTAGTCCTCCAAAATACTGTAGTTTGTAAGAATAGTCCCCATTTTGACTTTTTTTTTTTTTACAAAAACTGGATACTTTTAGTCCTCCAAAATAGTCCATATAAAATACAAATAGGGACTAAAAGTGAATAATTATTTTGTAGGGACTAAACTTAAAAGCTTGTAATTTTATAGGGATTAAAAACATATTTAACCCTAGTTTAACTCCTAATTTCGGTTTTGGCATTCACATCACCAACAGATTCATCTCTTAACATTGAATCAAGATAAAAACAACATAAATTTCAAGTCTTCAATCTTGTCCTCCATTGATATTCCACACAAAAATTACAGCAAAATATGAGTTTATGTTTGGTTTTGATAAATGAACAATATATAAGTACAGTTCAATATCCTTCATCATCATCTAGTATTATCCTTCAATATTGTTCATCATCATTTTTCATAACCTTAGAATCAAAATCAATATTGCAAAACCCATAAACATTCAGGAATCTGTTAACTCGGTGAATTCTCCTTGAATATTTCGAACATGAATAAGAGAAGAAGGGTTCAGATGAGGAACGAATAAGAAGAAGAAGAATGAATGAATGAATGAGAGAGGATAAGAAGAAGAAGGGTTCATAGGAGGGAGGAGGAGGATGAAGTGGCGGGAAAGGGAAGGAAGACGAGAGGGAGAGTGAAGATGGTGGTGGTGACTAAAGATGGAGCAATCTGAATTGGGTTTTTAGAGAGAGGGATTGAAGGGTAGAGAGAGCAGTTGAAGGTTAGAGGGAGAAACTGCGATCTGAATTTGCTGTGTTTTTTTATTGGTCTGATACACGCGTGGCTTTTTCATTTAATTTTAATTCAAAAATAACTCATGTGACATCCAACTCACTTAAGAGAGGAGCCATGTGGACTTTGACCGAGTCAAAATTGTTGGGGCAAAATCCCAAATTAATTTTAAAGATAATAAACTTTAATGATTAAGGATTAAATGGACTTTGATTAATTCTTTGGTATTTAACTTGTGCTTTTGAGTGTTCTACTAAGACAGGAACATGTTTAAATCATACCAAGATATAAGAAATCAAAGGACATTGAATTCATGAACTAACTCTGAAGATCAGAAAGTTAGTTCAGAATGTTGATCAGTGAGTTGATCAGAACGTTCTGATGGTAGTTCAGAAGGGTGTTCATAAGCAAACCCATAATCATCAAGAACATGAAGAACATGCAAGTACAAATAACATGAATAAAAGGTCCAGTAAAATACATCTGCATGGTTCTATCAACAATAAAGGCATGGATAGAGAACTATGTCAAAAAGATCTTTTATGTTCATTCAAGACTATGAACATTAAAGTACTAGGAATATTCCAATGAGAATAATATCCTAGATGCTGCATTCACTGCACTTCAGCTGTGTTTACTATTAGAGTTGATTACATCAAAAGTTAAGTCTTATAAATCAACCTAAAGTAAGAACAAATGGAACATTCTGAAGGTCAGAATGTTCACTCCTGAACATACTTCCAGCTATGAACAGTGTCGTTGGTGAAAAGATAAGAAAAGTAGCAAAAAGAGATCTTGCATTAGAGATAACTTAGCCTCTGAACAGAATCAAGCAAAATCTCCTTGAAGCATGGGCCTGAAGCCGCAGACCCACTATCTTCTCTTTCCTGCACAATGACCAAGGCAGATTTGGTTCAACTTTATCCTACTTTATCTAACAACTTTTGATGCATATGGAGAAGTTACCTTTTGGTGGATAAAGCCCAACAAATCTCATGTCACACCTTGAACAAACCCAGAAACTCATCAAGACGTTCATCATTGATGAACCCAGATGAAGAACATCATGAACATCAACATTCTGATGAAGAACACAACAACATTCTGATGTTCATCCTGGGAACACAACAACATTCTGATGGTCAGAATGTTCACCCAGATTTTCAAGTAAAAGATAGTGGGGCCCA
>Ga0315915_1004997_pt1 | contig 16599 bp, 8 predicted proteins | sample MpolbnodulesMG_FD_207738 | JGI IMG/M metagenome (GOLD analysis project Ga0315915, IMG submission 207738) | Medicago polymorpha root nodule microbial communities from Los Angeles, California, United States - branched nodules | ecosystem: Host-associated > Plants > Roots > Nodule | place: USA... | reverse complement strand
AATTCTGAACTTAAAGTGCGAACCACAATCATTAGATATTAGTTTGAATATATATGCTTTGTCAAAAGAGCCATGGATATATGTAATGTAACATGAAAAATCTCTCAAGATCCACAACGGTCTTCCTGAAAGATTTCAAGTGCCATAATGACAACCGCAAGAAAAGAAATCATTGCAATCGATATGAAAAGAGAGAAGAGGGAGTTTGTTTGTAGAAAAATAAATTAATTATAAGGTAGTTTGGTTGGTTGGGGTTTGTACATGCATACATATATATAATGTTTTGCATCTTTCACCAAGCGACCTAGAACTTGGTGTTAAAATAACCTCAGTTTTTTTTTGGTGAATTACCTCAAAGAAAGTTTAGATATGGGGATGAACCACGATATAATTTTATCAATGTATAATTGTATTAGAAATACGATATCATTTTAAAACAAAATAGCGCATCATATTGTTCTTATTTTTATTATCCAAATAGATTTTTAAATTAATCCTAGATGTTTATAATATTTTTTTGGATAGTTGCGGCGCACACTTTCAAAATACTATTAATTTTGTAGACTTAATGATAGTCATAAGTGCTATTTGGAACTATTTTATCGCAACAAGAATTGAAGACGTTTCGTTCATAAAAAAAAATCAATACAAAAAAAACATCAATACAATGTGGAGATTGATAAAAAGTTTGGGGGTTTAGTCATGACAATGTTGCTCTAACTAAGAAATGAACCACATTATTGGCTTGTTTCTTAAGGAAACTCCAACTAAAGTTTGGACACATAATAAAGATATAACTATAAGCTTTAATAATACAACTAACTTCTGACCCATTATCATTTGTGAAATGCAACTTGTCTTCTACCGTCTTAGAGTCCACCTCAAAAATAACATTTTGACGGCCAAGGTCCTTAACCCATCGGGAGAACGAAAGACCCCGTCGCTTCTCCCTCTAGTGTTGGGAGGTAAAAAGGAATATGGTTGGTTCTAACCATAGCGAAAATGTCTTCATCATAACACTTCAAACACTCTTTCGATAAAACTTGCCAATGTGCATAACCATAAAAATTGTCGATTATCATTGCACGATATATGACTATATGTGTTGCTTGCATGATCACGAGTCAGTCCTCCAAAAAAGCGTTGTCCATTGGGTTATTTGTCCCTGGATGCCTTAATCTAATTTCCAAAGTTTCTTATTTCTTCAACTATTTTGGAAGAACTATTAACGTGTCCATTAACCATAAATGAACGCAAAAAGATTCAACTCCTTTAAGGTGGACAATTCATTTTCGAAAATAAAATGAATAATATCAACAATTAATTAAAAATTCAAAACAAAACAAAAATTTGTTTAAAAAATAATAACTAATTTTTCCCCACTTAATTATTTTAGAATATCCACTTAATTAGGTATTTTTGGGGTGGAATGAGCAATTTTGATAAAAAGAAGAGCAATTTTGAATGTTTTCTAGCTGGAATTCTGCTCTTTACCCAAATGATTTTGCTCATTCCTAAGTGAAAAGACGAAAATACCTCTACGCATGTTAACTCGTGCAAATGGCAACGTAAGTTAACACACGTTGCGTGAATTAATATGCGCTAGTGTTAATTTCAGCGTGACTTAACTCACGCTATTGTATTTTTTTCAATTATGTCCAACCTGCTCTCAAGTCTCAACTTTTGGTTCTCTCTCTTCTTTCTGTCTATCTTTTAACAGTCATCATCTTTCAGGCTCTCGCCACCACTTGTTATAGTATCAATACCTTAATTTGTTTTTCCAACAATTTTTTTCTTCTTCTCTTGAGTAGTTCGAATTTCATCCACAAAACGACAACAAGTTTATAGTAAAAAATGGAAGTGTAAGTTTTAAGAGATAGAAGTGGTAAAATGGAATAGAGGAATTTAATTTCATTTTGGGTAGTTATGAATTTCATCAACAAATAATAAAGGGAGAAAAATATTATATGAATCAATTTTCTTTCCATTATTAATTTTTATCTGCTGAATTTCTAATCGAATGAATTATATTGATTTCTTCTTCCACTTCATTTCAAATTATTTTGAAGCTTCATTTTCTTCCCATTTTAAAACCTATGGGTATTTTAGATTCTTCTTTCTGGGTTCATGTTTGCTCGTAGCAAGTAGGTGAGTGTGATAATGTTTCAATAAGGATAAAAAATTGAAGAAGAAGAGAGGAATAAATGAAAAAATTAACATAAAAAATAAATCAGATTTATTGAAAAAATTCATAGAGAAATTGATTTTGAAGTGAACCGAATCTGGTGGTGAATTTGTTGGACACAGTCCTTAGCAAAGATGATGAACAAAGAGGTGTATATGGAGAGGGAATAGAATGGTCCAGAGTGTATGCAGCATGAACTGAATCTTTGTTACTTTGGTCTTTAAAACCAGCGTGAGTTAACTCACGCGGGTGTATAACCCTGCGTGACTTAAGTCACCCTTAACTCACGCAGCGTAAGTTAACTCACACCGGAGCATTTTGGTCATTTACTTTGAGAATGAGGAAATCCGTTTGGGTAAAGAGCAGAATTCTTCTGGCTGTCAAGTCGCATAGGAGCCCATGAAGATAATATTAAGGCCCAAGCCCAACTATAATGTTGGAGGTAATTTTCACAATAAATAAAACAGAAAAAACCGTCAAAGTAAAACTTCAAATAAAAACCCATCCCGCGAAAAGAAAGAAAGTAACAGTAACAGTTTCAATCTTATTCATCTTTCTTGTGCGTGAAGAAATCTTGAAAAAATGAGTTCGATTATTCCTCTTATGGTGCTTCTTCTTCTTGTTGCTAACGCCGTCACGGTGGTGAATTCAATCCCCAACAGAGAATTCGATTCAATGCTCAACACTCTCCGATCACGCGGTTACCACCTCTTCTGCAACGCAATCCTCACCTCCGATCTCCGAACCGATCTTCTTGATCCAAATTCAAACGCCACAAACTCTTTCACTTTCTTCGCTCCCACTGATTCTTCACTCTTCGCTCTCGACATGACGCAAACTGCGTCGTCTTACACCGATACTCTCCGTTATCACATCATCCCTCGCCGTCTCTCTCTTTCTGAGCTTCGTCTTCTTCCTAACGGTTACACGCTCCCTACGATGTTATCCACGCGCCAGATTTCGTTCACGCGCCGATCTGGTTCTTCTTCTGTTACGACTGTTGGCGGTGTGGAAGTTGCTTTTCCGGGATTGTTTTACGGTCGTCATGTTGTGGTTCACGGTCTTGCTGGAATTCTTAATGTTAGGTCGGTTGATTTCACTTCTCCGGCACCGGCGCCGGTGTATCCGATTCGTTCACCAGATCACCGTCATTTCACTCCAAGAAGGATTCCGCATTCGCCGGGAAATCAAAATCAAAATCAAACGGTTCTTGATCCGGTTCCAAGATCGGTTTCGTTCAATGTTACAGGAAGGCAAGGCGGCTCTAGTCATTCAGTTGAAGCTCCGGTAACACCACCAGCACCGGAACCAGCGCAATCGCCGGAAATAGGAAGGATTCACGTTCATTCTCCGGTGAATTTCGGTACCGCTCCTTTTGCCGCACCGGTTTTGTCTCCCCAACATTCTGATTCAGGTATAGCATTTCCACCGGAGGGATATTCCGATGCGGAGGCTCCTGCGCCGGCGCCGGAGGATCTGGAAGCGGTGGTGCAGAAGAAGAAGAATAGAAGAGTTTCGTTGATGGAAATGTCGGAGAAATCTGAAGCGTTGGATGGAGTGAGAAAGTGTGAAACTGTAGCCGTTGGATTGAAAGAGCACATAAGTGATATTGATGGTGTTGGTCACATGCAGTGCTATGCAGCATAAGCTAAGGTAGTTCGTGTTTCATAAATTCATCATTCATTTGATGTAAAGAGTTCCATTATTTTTTTTGTAAATTTGTGTTGTTACTTTTTTACCATTTTGTATTGTTACTTTTTTACCATTTTATGCAACATTTGAAGTATGAAATTTCAATAGTCTCTAGAAAAATATGTACAAACTTAAAGTTTTCAATCACCCAATGTACTCATAATATGCAATTTTTTTGGAGTTATCTTTTGGATTCTTATTACTGACATTTTAACTGCATTGTTTTGGCCACATTAGGAGCTAATGTTGTATGTAATCACTAATCAAGTTCAAGTGGACTAAATTGAATATTTTGGTAACATTTTCAATACGATTTTTGAAAAGGAATAAGAAACGCACATCCTCATGTCAATACATACATCAATAATTCAAAATTGCAACTCAAATTATAAAGTAAAAAACAGACATGAACAAAATTAAGCTAACATAGAAGAAAATGAGCCAAACGTACAAGCCAAGATAAAATGAAATGAAAGCCTGCCTCAAATTAAAAAAAGAAATGAAAGTCAAAAAGAAATTAAGCTAACTTAGAAGAAATTAAGCTAACAAAGCATTGTAATACATCATAGAAACAATTTCAATTTTGCATCGGTAAATGCCTTTTGGAATTAGGACTCCAAGCCAAAGTGAAATCAGTCATCTTTTCCTTTAAAATTGTATCTTTCAACACATTGTCAATTTGTTAAAAAAATTGTTTCAATGTTGTCTCTGAGTTCACATACCCATCAAAGAATGAGTTCATACTTTTACTTCGTTATGTAGTTGGTGTTTCATCCAAAATCGTGTCTCTAACATATGTAGAAACCCAATGATGTCGCATATCAAATAGCTCTTTCTATCTTTCATTATCATGCAGTTTATAACATTGATAATTTCATTCATCATTTTGATAGGCTCATAACCAGTGTGATATACCAACAAAAATAAAAATCAGTGTGAACCCAATTTTTTCAGAAACATTTTTATTTAATGCCACAAGCACAACCGATGGGGCGAGCTTTCGGAAAGGTGGCCTCAATTATATTCTTTATTGTTTTATCTTTGTAGACTCATAATCAGTTTGAACCCAATTTTTTCATAAACTTTTTTATTTAATGCCACAAGCATGACCGATGAAGAGCTTTTGGAAAGGTGGCCTCAATTGTATTCTTTATTGCTCTATCTTGATAAGTAATTATCACATTTGATGCACGCCCATACATACATTCTAACCATGTTGTGAACAACAAAGAAATGGTTTTAGTATCCCCATTCGACAATAGGGCACAACCTAATAAAATTGATTGACCATGATTATTTACTCCAACAAAATGGACAAAAGGAATCTCATATTTATTTGCTAAATAAGTGGTATTAAAATTTACGAATTCACCAAAATACTCATAAACATCCATACATATCTCATATGTCCAAAATACATGTCACAAATAACTTTTCTCCACATCCATTACACGATAAAATTGACTATTTTTCTTTTGCATTCAGACAAAATAGTTTTGAATAACTTCAACATCTTCTCTCCCAACTCGAAGTCATCTTAATTTGCTTATATAATTTCTACAATCTTTTTCTCTAAATTTAAGATTATCATATTAATTTACTTCAACAATCATAGACCAAAAATTTCTGCTTACATTAATATCAACTTGGTCATTATGCTCTAACCTCCTTTTTATACGAGGGTCCAACTTCTTTTTGCATCTTTAATATCTTGAACTGGTTGTGTTTAATTTATGATCATGCATTCATGCGAAAGAGCAATGCTTAAGATTGTTATTATTCCATCTAAAGATACACAAGCACATTTACTCTAGCCTTACATGTAATCTTATGATAGAATTTGATTTCAAAAAATTCTGAGTTACTCAAATAGCTTCTTGCACGACTACATGATAGAGCACAATATTTTTCCATCATTTTCATTTTTTGAATTGATTTTTACCAATTCCAAAACCCATACATCAAGCATAATACTTCAAATATTTGGTAGCATCTTCGGAACAAAATGCCATCCCAACCTTAAGTTCATCTGCTTCTTGAACAATATTTGCTTCTAAATTTTTATCACAATATTCATTTATGTGGTCGATCTCCTCTTGATCAGAAGAAGTAGATCTTTTCTCCAGTAATACAAAAAAAAAAGTTAAATGAACGAACTAAATTAACAAGTGATCATGAAGACAAATGATTGCTATATATCTAACGAGATAAAATAACAAAAAACAATAAATAAACATGTTATACTCACTCTTGGAATTGAATGCTGAAACAGAAGAATCAATTTAAAATGTGTGTGATTGTGTCATTCTCATTCCATTTAGCAGTTCTATTTTAAAAGTTACGGTCATATATATCCTAAAAATAAATAAAATTAATGTCATTCTGTATTCCCTTCGGAACAGATTTATGCTAAAACAGGAAACTACACACCCACCCTTTCTCTCATTGGCAAAACGCGTCATAACTGAAAAAAACGAAAAACATTTAATAACTTAGCGTAAAAAAGAACTTATCAAAAAAGAATAAGGAAATTATTCAAAAAAAAATAAAAAATAAGGAAGATTTTGTAAAAAAAAGAAAAGGGTCGTATGTAGATCTCACATAAAAATATACAATCAATTAGATCTTTATATTTTTACGACTTATTTTTAAAACGATTGTTAATATATAATCATTTTGATCTCTATCTTTAACCATTTACTATCAATTTAACCTCTAACATATTTTTAAAATGGTTAGTATGATATAAATTTGACAGAGTAACAATTACAATAGAAAAGAAAAATAGATAATAATATTGTTTATTATCGGAAAAATTGATATTTATTTTATGGATTACCTTCCTTTTCTTTGTTATCATGTGACGGATCCAGGACCCTGGATCAGAAGGTGCAAACTTTTTTTGCGAAATAATATATGTGTGTGTGATATCAAGTTTCAGTCCTTTAATTTTTTCACTTTAACTTAGTGGTAAACTTCTTTAATTCAATTTATATGGCTTGAGTTCGGTTCACAACTTCTACATTTTGGTTTTTATAATAAAATTAATAATTAATAATAATAATAAGAAGAAGAAAATATTACCAAAAAGAAACTGATAGTTATGATTTTTCATGACAAAAAAATAAGGAAACGTTTGACTAGGAAGAAGAACAAAATATTACCAAAAAAACAACATACGATTATGATTCCCATGACAAATAAATAAGGAAAAGTTTGGCATAATTTTTTTTTTGAAGGAGAAAAGTTTGACATAATAGTGTGAGGTTATAAAAGTAAAGCAAACAATCAATCAATGTCTATTAAATCATAATAATTGAGGTGAGAAATATTTGGGGTTTAAATGAAAATCTTTGAGTCTAAGGTGCAAAATAAAAAATTCAGGGTGGTCAGAATGCAAAAATATAAGATTATTGGTGCAAATTTTCAAAGTTCAGGGTGTGCAGATGCACATCCTTGCAAAGCACTGGATCTGCCCCTGATCATGATACTGATAAGAAGTTTTCATCGCCGCTTAATATTGGCTAACCTCTAACGAAGAACTTGTGGGGCACACGAAGTGGATTCTTCGCTCCCAACCAAATTTTTCCAATACGTTTGAGTCAGAAATCAAACCCCTCACTACATGCTTAAGAGACTTTATGCTTAAGAGACCAAAGTCTCTTACCATTTCGATCATGCCATTGTTGGTGAATTACCTTCCCTTTAGTATCTCTTTTCCTACAAAATAAAAAAATAAAAATAAAGGATACATTATTATATACTAACTTTTTATCTTTCAATTATACTCTTTATTTAAACTATTCAAATTACAATTTTATCTTTTGTATAATATGTGAGATGAGGTGTAAAGAGTGCTTCATTCAATTCTACAATTAGTGATACAAGATAGGTCAATTTATAGCCATGTACATGTTTAAGATGCAAAGACCAAGATTACTTGTACTCCAAGCAATCTGCTAAACTAAGCTAAAGCATCCACTGATCACACAATTATGTTTTAAGACCTAACATAATATTATTTAAATCTTAAATTTAAAAAAAAAGTAGTTAAATCTCCTTATAAATATTAAGTTTTCATGTGATTGTGGTAATTAAAAAAAACAGAACTAAACATATTAAAAAAAGTGAAAAGACTACACCCTCCGGTCACTATTATAAGCAAAACTTTGCATTTTAGATTCATTCATTAAATGATGTATTTGGTCTATAGTAAAGACCATATACATCATTAATTGAATGAATCTAAAATACAAATTTTTGCTTATAATAGTGATCGAATGGTGTATATGTTATTGGCCGTTTCGACGCTAGTAATTAATAATTTCAATATATTAAAAAGATGATATTAACACTCTATTTTTGTACAAGATAATAACACTCTTTATTATGTGTGTTTTCCAACCAAAACTCTTTATTGTGTCTAAGACAAATGTTTGTATGATTACCAAACCAAATCAAAATTGTTTATCGCACACATACAAAAGTAAAATGAGTATTATTTGATGGATCATACTAACAAATGTTTTTAGGGGTTTATAGCACACATACAAAAGTAAAAGAAGTTTTGTTTAATGGATCAAGTTAACAAATGTCCTTATAACAAATGTTAAAGATTTAGAAAAGGAAACAATCGATAAGTTTTATGTTAAAAAGTTTTTTTGTTTTGAAAGAATTTATGTTTGAAAAGTTTTTTTTTAATGTTTCAGTATGTAACATGATTTTTATGATAAAATTTTCAATCTAAACTTCTTAATAAGTACACTAAAAGATTTGTTAGCATTTCTCCTATTAAATAATTCGTTTATATTTTTTCATTTATTCTTTTAATTTGAGTGTGTTACCACACAAACGTTTCTGTTTGTAAAGTTCTGCACAAAATTTTGCGTACACTTGTATCCTTAGAAAAACTAGAAAGAAAATAAGTCCAAATCAGGTTAAATTGCATTTTTGGTCCAAACTATTTAGGTAGTATCGTTTTGGTCTCTTAATTAAAATTTGATTTATTTTGGTTCCTTAATTTCTCTTTGTTACACATATTTCCGTTATTTTTAATTCAAAAACGTTAGGTTTTTTTCTAAAAAATTTCTAAGATTCTTGTTGTTGAAGATTGATAGAGATGATATGAAGATGAAAAAGAGGATAAGAAGATGAAAAAAAAACGTAACGTTTTTGAATTAAAACTAACAGAAAGGAGCAAAATGTGTAACAGAGAGAAGTTAAGGGACCAAAATAAATCGAATTTTAATTAAGTGACCAAAACGATACTACCTAAGTAATTAAGGGACCAAAAATGCAATTTAGCCTAAATAATCCTTATTTATTAATTTTATTAGGTCTGCAGCAACTTAACCTAATAATTTTCCTCTAAAATGCTGCATTAGGTTAGCAACAATTGAACCTAACAAATTCCGTCTAAAATGCAGCGCATCAATTTAACCTAACAAATTTCCTCTAAAATACAAGAATCCCTAATATTTCTCTTCACTGATGAGCTTTTCATTCATATCATGTTGTGTCATCGTTTGTATATATCTATTGTTTCCGTAGACTTTTTTTTTAACAAGTTGTTGTACATTTATTTAATACGTTTACAAACAGAATACCCTAATTTCCATGCAAACTCGGCTACCCTAATTTCCATGCAAACTCGACTATATATAACAAACCTTAAACTGTGTTTCTCTATAAAAAAAAAAAACCTTAAACCGTGGTAAATTACAAAAACAGCAGATGAATCATATATTTTGATTTTTGCAAATGGAAGGACGTGACCTTACAACCTTCATCTCGTACCACTGCTTAATTGGTATTCTAATTTAACATGCATTTTATCAATATGCATATATATCCTTTTTGAGTTTTTTGTTTTTAGTTTGAGATGTTTACACCAATTTTGGCAGTCTTCCTATTTAGTTTTGTCGCAATTTCTTGGTCTATTATCTAAGGATTCAGACTGTGTCGGGTAATGTCATGTTTTTTGAACTTAATCTGAATTTTGTTTCGTTCAAAACCTTATTATGTTGTTAGCCTTTATTTCCTATGCATACTTTTATTATTTCTTTCTTTGCAAGTAGAGTTGTGCAACTGTGAATGAATTTTGAGGTGAGAATCACCTTTCCTTGGATCGGATCAGGTTTTTGTATTCAGGTTATCTCTATCGCCTTCAGATGTCAGGATTCCCTTTAAGTTTCAACGAAGACAATTCCCTTTGACTATATCATTTGCAATGACAATTAACAAAAGTCAAAGACAGTTGTATGTTGTTGTTTCAAGAGTTACATCCAGAGAAGGAGTAAAGATATTGATCACCGATGAAGATGGTGAAGATACCAATGTGACGTCTAACGTCGTATATGAGGAAGTATTTTGTAATGTGATGAAATTACATGCCAATGTACTAAAATTTTCATATTCTTTTACCGAATTATTGATAGGATTACCGAATTTTCTTTTATAATATTTTCAGATTTTATACATTTGATAGGATTACCGAATTCTATAATCACCTATTCTTTTTTTCACCGTTACCAATTATATATTGCATTTTATTATTCGTCCATCGCACGGGTCAACAATCTAGTAATAATTTACCCTCGTTTATTAGATATATTAAAAGCAAATATAAAAATCAATTCACAATCCTTATCAACGAAGGATTCGATAAGATAACTTGGTGAAAAAGATGTTTAGAACCCAACACGTTAACGTGTGGTTCTTCAAATACAGAAAGAATGACAAAGACATAAATAGAAAAAACATCACAACAATTAATATTACCAACACCAGATAGAGAAAAAACCCATAAGAGATATTAGGAAGGTCCTGTCCAAAAAATAATACAGATCAAATCAAATCAGTAAAGAAGATTACACCAAGAAATAAAAGAACAGAAAGAAAAAAAAAATCCCTATAAAATAACTTGCAACTTCTGTTTTTGGTTTTTATAGCTACACATAATAATCTCTGTTCCTCTCAATGGCATGCAAAAACAAGAGTTTCAAGAACAAAAAGAGGTTTTTGTTTACCCTAACAGAGTTCGATGTAGTGACATCTCTAATGGAGCTTAGCAATAGCGACGAAGAGACTCATTCTAGCACAATCCTCTCCGATGAAAATCACCATAGCAATAGCAGCAACAGCGTCACTATGCAATCTAAGCCGCAACAAAGTAAGAGTAGTGATGATATTTCATCATCATCACTCACCGATCAAGTTGAAGATACGTTGGCAAAAGTAGAAGAAGATGAAGGATTAAAGAGGAAGAAAAGGTGGTTTCGTTCCATTGAAGAGTTATATAGAGTAACAAAACCTATTGTTATTGTACCTCCCTTTGATAAGAATGAGGTCACGTTCACAACTTATTTGTGTCAGAAGCTAACTTTAGATAGGTTTTAATTTTTGTTACAATATAGTCTTTGGATGCTTTACAATGCTATACTCTTAAACATTATGTTTAATTCTTTTTTTATGTAGATATTATATTTAATTACTTTTGAACACCGTTAATCCGTTATTATGGTTTTCCTTAAATAAAAAATGGTAAAGGAAACAATAAAATTGTCTTCACCTCTTAGGACATTCTACGTACGTAGAATCAAATGTACTTCAGTGAGTCAAATACATATTCTTGGAGATATGGAAACTGAAAGCCATGCATGGGATGATATTAACATGCAGCTAATTCACATCATCGCCATGAATTCACGTAGTAATCGCAAGTTTGAGGTTTAGTTCATGGTCAAAGTTTAAGAAATCATACTATTCCTGTTCTATGAACTATATATTGTAAGTTGTCACACGTTAAATTCAATGATGTGGAGTTTCTTTATTCAACTAGTCAACAGTTTTTCTGGTTTGTTGGATGCAAGTAGGATGTTTGTCATGTGGTTTAGATTGATTTTGAGATTAAAAAAAATCATTCGATCTATAGTAAAAATCATGCACAATTAAGTTCGATTTGAATGAAACTTAAAAAAAAAAAAAACGATCCAATACGATTCAATTAAATACAGTTTTATTTGGATTTATTTTTTTTATATCCAAATACAATTGTAATTTTTTATTAATATTAATATTACATGAACAAAATATGATCATATAAAATATATCATAAATTAATACAAAGAAAAATAGATTAAATTACACTAATAAATATTGTTTGAAAAGAATCGAATCAAAAACCAATAAACAATATAATTCAATGTATTAATACTAATAAAATAAATAAATATTAAAATTTACTTATGCAGTTTAATTCGTTTTGATTTAGCTTTGAGATTCAATTTAAAAAAAATGATCAGAAATTTGATTCGAGCGGTTTCCGCAAAATGATATTTAAATGCATAGTATTTGATTTTATGTGGTTTTTGGTGTTTTCAAATCGGTTTTGCGGTTTTTATTTGGAATTTTGAACCGTTTTAGATATAAAAAAAATCGTGTTAACCCTCCTATTCATATAGGAAAAGGGCTCTAATAATCTAAAATTTAATCAAAAGGTAAGTAATGTCTGACAAAAAATTGTTCTACCTAAAAACTAAACACGATGTATTGTGAAATATTGATTTCATTCATGCTCAATGATACAAGGGAGGCTGTTTAATTTACAATTTTTTTACCGTTTCACCATCATACAAGAGAAAGGCATGTTCAATAACTACTCTAAGTACGATCCAAAATTCACCTAACCAGCGCTCAAGTTAAAACACAAGAAAGATTATGCCTTGTTTCCAAAACTATAAATAGCATATATGCACTTTCATGCGAAGGTCGATCACGTGATTCAGGAGTTTTAGAAAATATTCATTCATATAAATCCTGAAATATTTCCAATCACCCAATGTACTCATGAAATCACTAATCAGGTGTACTAAATTGAATATTTTGTTGACATTTTGAATACTTTGCAAAATGAAAAGGAAAAAAATTGTAATCTTAATGATGCAGAGGGTTTCCAGTTGGTACTTCATTGGTATTTTATTTTTTGACAAATTCATTAGTATTTTATTTTTTCAGCCTAATTTTATTATTTGTTTTGTTTTGTTATTTCCTTATTTAAGTTTCACAGTTGTAGCCTAAGAGACAACTTCTATTCAATTAATAATATTTTAGAGAGTTATCTTAATTTCTGGTGGATTTCATAAGCTTATTTTCACAAGTTTGTCGCTTACAAACTTATATCTTTTCAATCTAGGTTTAGCGTTTGCTAGTCTATGTTTCCGACTGCGTCACTTAATTTTCCTAACTCTTGAATGGACATTTATTTAGTTACCCATGAAAGATGAATCAATCCCAAACACAACATGCTAGACTCGTTTAATTCCCTTTGTACTAGTAGTCTATGGAGTATATGTCAACAAGAAGGAACCTTTTTTTTTTTTTACAAAATGTGAACAAGAAGCTGACTAACACTAATGCATAACTCTTTACCAAACTTGGGATCTTCTTCGGTGAAGCTTCTAAAGGACATAGAAGGGAGCAATAAATTTCAATTGACGGGACAACAGAACACGCTTGGAGGCAAGAAACTATTATATTAATATTACTAAAGAACCTCATAGACCCAAAGTCAACATCATAATAATACGATTTTGAAAAGAAGAAAAAGAGAAAACAATTCGGATTCATTTATATAATTATTTTGTGACAACATTTGAAATAAATTGAAACATAGAAAAATGGATAGTAAAAACACAATATGAATATAGAGAGATTTGTTAAAAAATTATTCCAAAATAGTTGTACAAATACTATATTTTTCTTTTTTAAATAGCAAGAGTCATATATGTTGATCACAGTATATTCCTGCTTGAAAAAGGAAAGGTTTAATTGCATGTTTGATCTTTTATGTTTATTTTAGTTTTCAAGTTGGTCCCTTATGTTTTAAAAGTTTCGAGTTGGTCCCTTACGTTTTAAAAGTTTCAAGTTGGTCCAAAACGTTACCCACGTTGGAATAAGTTAGTCTCTTTCGTAACTTAACGTTTAAAGATTTGAGTTGACAATATGAGTGATAGAACCTTAATTTATTTAGAAAATCAGTTTAAAACATTTTTTTAATTTTTTTGGTTTTATTAAACTTAATATCATGTCGCGAAAGGGACTAACTTATTCCAATGTGAGTAAGGTTTTGGACCAACTTGAAACTTTTAAAACTTAAGGGACCAACTTGAAACTTTTAAAACATGAGGACCAACTTAAAAGCTAAAATAAACATAAGGGATCAAACATGCAATTAAGCCAAAAGGAAACTACGCCCACTCTTTCTCTCAATGGTAAAACGGGTCAAAACTAACAAGAAAAAACATACTTGACCAAAATATGTTTTCCTAAAAAAAACTTGACAAAAAGATTAAGGAAGATAAAAAAAGTTGGTTTTATATGAAAAAGGAAAAATTTACATTAATTATTTTATAGATTACCTTCCCTTTAATATCCTTTTTACTGTAAAAAAAATTTGAAAAATATGTAATTAATGAATAAAAAATAGATCCTGACAAGTGTTTATTTGGGAAAAGATTCCCTCCATTGAAGTCTCTCCAGTTTTTCCTACAGTTTTAATCCCAACTTTTAATAGTAATCTCTCTTCTTTTTAAACATTAAATACTCTCATTTTATTAATTTTTTTTAATGATCAAGATTCCACATCATTGTGCGTATAGTTGTACTCTTAGAAAAAACTGAAGAAAAAAAAAGGTCAAAATCAATAATTTTAAACAATAATAATTCTCTCTCCTTTATTAGAGATTATCAAAATTTTCTACTAAAAAGAAGAATTCTACAATAAAAATAGAGATTATAAAAATCACAATCCTTATCAATGAAGGACTCGTTAAGATAACTTGGTGAAAGATGTTTAGAACCCGACACGTTAGCGTGTGGTTCAAACACAGAAAGCATGACAAAGACATAAATAGAAAAAATATCAATAATCGAAATCAGATTTTACCAAATACAGAAAACCCATTAAGAGATATTTGGAAGGTCCTGTGGAAAAAAATATATAACAAGACAGAGATAAAACAGAAAAGATTTCAACATGGAAAGAACCGTATAAAAGAACCTGCGACCTCTAGTTTGGTTCTTACATGTAGAAATCACTGTCTCTCTCTCAATGGCATGCAAAATGAACACCAAGAAGAAAAAGTATGGTTTTTTCTCCCTAACGGAAATTGATGCAGCGAAACTCCTAATAGAACTTAGTAATAGCACAACCTACTTGGATGAAAATTGTAAGGGTAGTCATGATATTTCACCATCATCACCCACAGATTCAGTTGAGGATGTGTTGGCAGAAATTGAAGAAGATGAACGGTTAAGGAGGAAGAACAAGAGGTTTCGATATGTTGAAGAAGTGTACAGAGTTACAGATCCAGTAGTTATTGTACCTCCCTATAATAAGAATTAGGTCACATTAACAACTGACTTGTGTTACAAGTTAACTTTAGATAGGTTTCATACATATGTAATATGGTCTTCAGATACTTATAATAGTATTTATTAGCTATACGTTGAAACATTATACTTGATTCTGAACATTGCTTATATTCATGCATAATATTTTTTTGGTTAACAAATTTTGTTGCTGATTCTTCAAGTAGAGATAGAGGACCAAATTGTTTAGGTTATCGTTGAATATAAGTGGATAATAAATTGAGTCAATCGCGCAGATAATTTAGTTTTATACTGAAATATGCTACTACCAGTCACCAATGTGTGTGAGGTACGCACCGGAAACTCAAAGCTTTAGCTTTTTCTTAGAATTATTCTCCAAATCATGGAGAGTTCCGGACCACGATTTTAAATACAATACACTCCAGATTCTCAAAATATATATCGATGATAAGGCATGCTTGCGAAGATCATTGTCATCACCATCGTCTTAGATTAATGAACTAACCACAAGTTTGCAGGTGAACTAATGTTGGGCAGCGCAATAGTACCCCTAGTTCATGGCCAAGTTTAAAAAATCCTAAGATTCCCGTTCTAAGAACTAATATTTTTAGTTAAAGAGGTTCCAAGAACTATTGTAAGTTGTAACACGTTAAATTCAACGATGTGAGATCATAGCTTTCCTCATTTAACTAGTTAACAGTTTCACTTTCCGGTTAGTTGGTCTAGAAAATAGCAATCTAAATCCAATTATGATGAAAATACATACTAACTATCAGTATTACCCCGCCTACAAGTAACATAATAATACCATGAAAAAATATTCACTATACTAAAAGAATATACAGAGTAACTGGATTTCTCAAAAGCAGGCTTAATCAGCAAAATTCTTTACGTTTCACTATCATACAAGAGAACGGCCTGTTCAATAAACTACCAGAAGTGCCATGCAAAATTCATCTAATCAGAGCTCAAGTTAAAACACAAGATAGATTCTGCCTTGTTTCCAAAACTATCAATAGCATATATGCACTTTCATACACCTTCAAAAGGTGGATCACGTGATTGAAGAGTTTTAGAAAAACATTCATCCAATTCCTTCACAAGATTAAAAGCTTCAATGCTCAAGATGGAAGACATATTCTGTCAGCTGTTGCAATTTGCAAGGATCAAGTTTCTGCACTGACACAACAGGTTGCTTCTTCACAGTAAGCATCCGAGAGGCATTGTCCACAGTCCAACCTTGTTGTAGTACATCTACAATCATACAATCAAAAAGTCTATAATGATATCATAGGAAAGGAAGAGATGTTGATGATGTAATTTAATGTGTG
>Ga0315915_1004995_pt1 | contig 16601 bp, 12 predicted proteins | sample MpolbnodulesMG_FD_207738 | JGI IMG/M metagenome (GOLD analysis project Ga0315915, IMG submission 207738) | Medicago polymorpha root nodule microbial communities from Los Angeles, California, United States - branched nodules | ecosystem: Host-associated > Plants > Roots > Nodule | place: USA... | reverse complement strand
CTCGTTTATGTTGTCTCTGTATCTAAAGGTTAACCAATATATTCATTCGAATTTGAGTGATCAACACTCTTAGTTGTTGTATGAATCTAACAGTCGGTCGTCAAATAAAGAGGTACAAAAGGAAAGAAATGATCCAGATCCATCCTTTAACATGGAAGCCATCTCTTAAAAATATCAATGTTTTTGTTAAAAACTAATAACCAATATTATTGTGTTGTTTAATCATTCAACAAAAAACATTTAACAAACGTTCAAATTGATATGCATCTTGAGAGATAAGCTTCTCTTGTATTTGCATTTAGAGTAGATGATTAGATTCATCCAGTGTTTGTGAGATCAAAGCTTCAAACCATTGTAAGAATCCAACAACTGATCTCCAACTATAGAGGCAAAAAAAGGAATATGAGGATCTAGGTCCAAGCTTGAGATTTACGTTGTGATTAAAAAACAACGAATTTTGTAAAAATGAAACATTTAATAACTACATTGCTTTTTTGTAGCTTAATCCTTCAATATTTAACCAAATCACACACTTGCGTCCTATGTTATTATAAATTCTTAAGACCTTTAATTATCAATAGAAACAATTTTTTGTTTGTGAAATAACCAAAATGATATATTAAAAACTCCCATTTAAGTACAAAATTTGTCAAAAGGGTAAAAATACAAGTAGTCTGAAAGCTCAAAAATAAATGAGCAACAACACAACCAAATGAAACTGATAGCCAATAACAAGGGATAAACAACTGAATCAAAGAACACCAAAACAAAAAACCAAACAATCAATTGAAATAAATATTTAAATAAATTTTAATACTTGTTTAATTTATCATTTAAACATAAAATAATAAAAATAATTCCGGGGTAAAAAAGAAAATTCTACATGATCAATGGATTTTCTAAGAAATTTGATGTACAAAAAACAAAGAAAAATTGAAATGTAAAAACACACAGACACAAAATCTACACACAAAAAAGCACAAATACAGTGGATAAATTAATTGAAATAAAAAATATCATACTTACCCCGATTCCTACTTCAACGTCTCAACGTCAGCAACAATCTCTGGATCACCTGAGGAGAAAAACAAAACAAAATTAATATTAAAATTTGACCAAGATAACAAATGGATCTCATTAATTTCGTAAAATTATTTGAACACTAGATATTAATGTCTATCGATGGAATAATTAAATATTTACTTATGCAACTTATTCGAACACTATAATAAATAAAAATTAAAACTTTTAAAATGAATAATGGAGACTACAAGACGATCAAACCACATACCGGTTAAAGTGGTGGAGTAAGAAAGGAAATGAGAGTAAAAGTAAAAGAGAAGAAGAGAAAAATGTATGTAAGTGATTTGAGAAATTGTTAGCAGTTTGAAATAGAAGAAGCACTTTGATTATTATTGCTATGATGTAGAGACTTATAGCGAGGGTGCACTATCACAACTTGAGTATGTAAAGGGGAGTTTATTTGGACCAATCATATGCATCATCGTATGCAAAAATAGACCCCATTCAATGTCTGTCACGATGATTTTTCTAGGGTAGGTGATCAGAATCTGAACATTTTTAATGATGGCAATGTGTTTTTTTTATGAGGATGAAAAAAAAGGAAAAAACGACTATACATTTTTTTTATTTTTGCAAATAAAGCATACATTTATTATTCTTTTGACTCGACATTATAAATAAAAAATAAATATTATAGAATTGAATGAAAAGAAGAAAAAGGAATATTAATTTTATTTTTTGTACAAAGAAATATGCGAGTGTTGTTATATTTTTATATTGAGTTCAACTTGTTCTTACATTGTATGTTTGTAAGATGATGAGTGTCACTTTTTAAAAATTCATTTTAGTTTTTTTTTTTTGGTGTTAAGGCCTTAACTCTATTCTACGTGAGATTAAAGTTTTTTTCAAAACACTCATAACAATCAACAATATTGAGTTTGTTTTGTGCGTATAAATGGTGGGTGGTCCAAAACCATGATCTAATAACATATTATATTTTTATATCGAGTCTAACTCGTCATTACAAAACTAACTTCTAAGATAAGAGATGTCACTATTTATAAACCCATTTCAAACCATATCCTTATTTTATCTGAGACTTTGATTGTTTGCAATAATTTTTGCATGATCATAATTTTTCGTATCGGTTATCTTAGTGCATTTGGATCCTTTACTGTCGTAATATGTGTTGTAGTTGTAGTGATTGTTAGATATAAATAGAGAAATTTTGACATCAAATGAGGATCCAAATGGGTACATTGAAATTAAGTGTGAGAGTGTGTCTAGTAAGCTCTAGAACACTACCCACTATGTATTATAAAGACAGCCAACGTCTCTTTCTTTGAGATATTGCTTCTCTCTTGTTCCACGTTGTCCTGTTGCCGTTGTTGTTGCATGCATCACCATTGATTAGGTTTGTCCAAAAATTGACCTGTTTTTTACTACTTTGACCTCCTCTTATTCTATTCTAATCAAGAATGGTGCTTGTTTTTAATTCATACTCAACAAGTTGAATATTTTACTATGTTTTTTACAACATTTGGCATTCAAAGGATGTTGGTGCTGATCAACAATGCACATTCTATTTCCTTGTGTGTTACAATTTTGTGGTGTGCCTAACTTAACGAGGCCACTTAATGTAGTGTGGCCCACCAGATTACGAATGAATAACCAATCAATTTAGTAAACTATGAAAATATATTAAATAGTCCCTAAACTATTATTAATCAATCAAATTAGTCCTAATTTTCTTTAAAATTAAAAGAGTGAAAGATAATCCAGGGACTATTTTGATGGATTTAAAGTAGTTTAGAGATTAAACCAGTAAGATAATAATAGTTTAGGGACCAAATTGATGGGTTATTCAATTATGAATTGGTTCTAATATCATCTTAAAATTTTGGGTTGGTACAGAATTGTGTGATATGACTGCTCCACATATAAACACGTGTTCATATCGTATCTCATCCACTTGGTGGATACGTGACCGGAGTGACCCTAATAGGGTTAACCTAATAATAGGTGGCCCAACAGATTCACGAGTGGCCGCAATAGGAATAATCAGGTGGTCCAACAAATTTTGAATAGACTCTGATTCCATCTTCGAATTTTGAGTTGAGCCTAACTCAATCTTAAAAAACCAACTTTAAAAGGACCATACCCACTTATAGATATTTGTTTAGGCCATATCTCATCCAAATGTGAGAGAGTGACTCTTAAATGTTTGCTTAAAAATCATTAGTGTTTCATTCTTATGATTGATTGATGACAATTTACTCCCTATTAGCCTGCTAAAATACCTGTATAAATTAGATACGAATTCTGAATTAAATCATGTACTTTGTTTTTAAGTTAGCTTATAGGTGTTTGCAACAAGACCTACATGAAATGGTTGTGTTTTTTCAGTGTCTCGCCTGATTACTACTTGTTTGTTGTTAAATGATATAACAATCACAATATCTATAATTTTATTTTCTGCTGTTGTAGTGAAAAGTATGTTACTGTGTATACTTTGGAAGCAATATATATGCTGCAAGTTTATACTCAAATCATTGTTATATATTGCTGTAAAATGGATAAGTCATAATCAAGCATAACTCAATCACATTTAGATAGTAGCATTGTCATTGTCCTCTTTTCAATAATGATCGAGTGCGTTTTTAGATTAAGAGTGCTCGATTTTTACATAAATGAATTTTTCAATCAAAGCAGTTATGTCTGAGTAGCTGGTACTTATTTAAGTTATGAGTTCAAACTGTTTTGTTTTCTAAATTATATTGTTTGGTAGAAAACACTCTCAACCTTCCCTTCTGTTAAATGAAAGATGACAAAACCTGTATACACTGTGGCAACTGGCAGTGGAACCACTAAAGAGGAAAAGAAACTACCTCTTCCTGAAATGGCAGTTGGAATTGATATTGGCACCTCACTATGCAGTGTTGCTGTGCGAAATGGTTCCCAAGTCGAGATTTTGAAAAACAAAAGAACCAGAAGCTTATAAAATCATTTGTGACTTTCAAAGATGAAGCCCTTTCTAGTGGAGTTATCAGTGAACTCTCCCGTGAGCGTGAGTTGCTATTTGGAGATACAATTTTCAATGTAAAACGCTTGATTGGAAGAGTTGATACCGCCCCCATTGTGGTCCGTGCAAGTAAAAATCTCCCTTTTCTGGTGCACCAAGGACATTGGCGTTCGCCCCTTTGTTGCCGCATTAGTGAACAATATATGGAGATCCACCAGTCTAGAAGAAGTGATTGCAATGTTTCTGGTGGAGCTAAGACTGACGACTGAAACTCATCTGAAAAGACCAATAAGAAATGTTGTGCTTACTGTTCTAGTTTCATTTAGTCGTTTCCAGCTGACCCGCCTAGAGCATGCTTGTGCGATGGCTGGTCTTCATGTTCTTAGGATGATGCCTAAACCAACAACAGTGGCATTGTTATATGGACAACAGCAACATAAAGCTTCTCAAGAAACTATGGGCCGTGGAAGTGAGAAAGTTGCTCTCATTTTCAATATGGGTGTTGGTTATTGTGATGTTGCTATGACTGCTACTGCTAGAAGAGTATCCGAGATAAAATTTATGGCAGGAAGTACCATCAGTGGAGAGGACTTGCTTCAGAATATGACGTGTCATCTCTTACCAGATTCTGAAAACATATTCAAGAATCATAGGGTTAAAGAAATTAAATCGATGGCATTGCTTCGAGTTGCAACCCATGATGCAATTCATCAACTTTCCTTTAAATCAATGTTCAAGTTGATGTAGACTTGGGAGATTGTTTGAAGCTATGCAAGGTTGTTGACAAGGCGGAGTTTGGGGGAGTGAACGAGCAAGTGTTTGAAAAATGTGAAAGCCTTATTATCTAGTGTTTACATAATGCAAAGGTAAAAGTTGAGGATGTAAATGATGTTCTTATATCCCAAGGGTTAGGAGTCCTGTTACCAAGATATGCAAAGTAACATAAGTTTATAAAGGTATAATAAATCCTTTGGAAGGTGCGGTTTGTGGTGCAACAATAGAAGGAGCTGTTGCTTTAGGCATTATTGATCCATTTGGAAACTTGGACTTATCAACCATTCAAGCCACATCACATGCCATTGGAATTCGAGCTGATGGAAACAAGTTTGTCCCAATGATTCCAAAGAACACTAGAATTCCAGCGTGTAAGGATAAACTTTTCACAACTATTTATGATACTCAAACTGCAACATTGATACTTGTCTACGAAGAAAATCAGTTGTTAGGATATTTCAAGATAACGGGAATACCAGCTGCACGAAAAGGGGTTCCTGAAATCAATATGGGCATGGACATAAATGCTGCAAACGTGCTGAGAGTTTTAGCCGGTGTTGTGCTGAGAGTTTTTCCCTAAAAAAAAATATATATTTGAGATTTAACATGAAAATTAAGAGAATCAAATTACAAATTTATTTTCATTTAAATATGTTAAAAATTAATGTAGGCTAATATTTTTATATTAGTGAAAAAGTTGACAAATTTATAATTTAACACAAAGTACAAAATATAATAGTAATAGAATAGAAAATATCAATATTTATTGTAACAAAAAAATATCAATATCTATTATTTTTTTTTTGACAAAATTTATTATATATACCAGCGAAAATACGAGCATTTTCTGCTCTTTTTATTGCGCTAACGCTTGTAAGTTATCAATAATATTTTATAGAAATTTTGCGTGTAAATTAGAAACGATATTTTATATAAATTTTTTTATATAGATAAAAAAATTATGAGTATAGATATTTGTGACTTTCAAATGTAACAAACTCAACAATTTTTTTTTTATGAATGACTGAACAAATCATATTTATATTTTTCAATGACAACAATAATATAACATCTCTAAAAAAAACAATAATACATTAAATATTAAATTTTTTATATCTTTTTTAATAACACAACAATATAATATTATTATATAAAAATTTGTTTAAGGGTATAATTGGAATAACAAAAAATCCAACCCAAAATCTCCCTGAAACTTAATAGGTTTAATTAGGTGGACTTAATGGATTTTTTTATGGTATGTAGTCTAACTTTTTTATAGATAAATAAACTAAAAAAACATTTATATTGTGTATTTTTTTTAAAAAGGAGTGTGATATGATATAAATATTAAATATGTGGATTTTCAACTTTTTAAACATTTAGATCATGATACAAATACATATAATACTCCTAAAAATTGCTTTGATTTAATTAATATATAATTACAATTATCGCAATTCAAAAAAAAAAAAATCTATGATAAATATATATATATATATATTAGAACATCTACAAAACTATAACTAAAAGAACTATCGACTCTATACAATAACCAACAATTGAAAAACATTTTTAATAAATTATTTCTAATATTAATTGAATAAGCATGATCTCTTCCATTATCGTCATAAAAACATGACTTCTAAGTCTATTCGTCAAGAGTTAATTATATCATTCTAAAAAAGTGAATCATGTATGTCTTCACTGCTGTTAACAACATCTCTTACATATTTTTTAGATATGTTTCGACCTCATATTCATCACACATCATATCATAGTTTTCTAAATATTTTAATTGATTAGATCATTGTGTATCCGTGAAATATCAATATTTGATATAAGTATGTAACAAATTTTTCCTATAAAAAAAGAAGTATGTAACAAATTTTGTAGTATCCGAGCTTTTGTAAATTTTAACACGGGTATCCAAGCTTTTACTAACATACATAGACAATATTCTACCTGTCCACGTGAGTTTAACTCAGTTAGGATGAACAATACATAAAATATGTAAGGTACGAAGTTCAAACCACGACAAAAAAAAAAAAAAGAAAGACAATATTCTACCTTCATTTAAAGTCCCAAATTCAATTTCCTATGGTTACTTGTTGCTAAAGACAAAACTACATTTAAAGGCACATGATACACAACAAAAGACCCGCACACACATGATCACTCACTTCTCCCCAAAATATCTCCTTCTTTCTTAAAAATCAAACCTTTTTTCATTTCATTTCTCTCACAAAACCCTAAACCCTCAAATCATCTTCTTATCACACTCTCTAGGGTTTTTCCATTTCCACTTCCACCAATTCACCATGATTACCACAATCCTCAGACGCGCTTCTTCAACTCTCTCTCGCCGCACAATCCCCGCAGCCGCCGAGATTCTCTTCTCTACCACCGCCGCCACTGAGCTCCGTCACCTCACAGCAAGATCCTTCCACTCTAAATCACAAACCTTACTATTCCGTGCTTCTTCTGCTTCTCGCGCTGGTTACGCCGCCGAAGCTTTTCCTTTTGAAGAACCTTCGAAATCGAATAGCGATGAGGGTCTTGAGATCGCGAAGCTTGGGATTTCTCAGGATATTGTCGCTGCTTTGGAGAAGAAAGGAATCACCAAGCTTTTTCCCATTCAGGTTTGTGTTCAATTTGGGTTTTGAAACTAATTACGTAAATTATGATTTGTGATTAATTGTACTAATAATTATCAAATTAAGGTAATTTAAGCTGTTGTTAACTTTGTTTATTGATTTGTTTGTCAAAAAAATAAACTTTATTTGTTAATTTGTTGAATTTTGTAGAGGGCTGTGCTGGAACCTGCTATGCAAGGTCGTGATATGATTGGTCGAGCTAGAACAGGAACTGGAAAAACTCTTGCTTTTGGGATACCCATCATGGATAAGATCATTCAATTTAATGCTAAACATGGGTTTGTTATTTAGATATTATTGATTAATTAGAGTTTTTTTTTTGTTTGAATTGAAGCTAGATATATGTTCTGTTTGGATAAACAGCTTATTTGCAGAGCATAAGTGCTTATGATGATAAGCGCTCATGTATAATCAATTTCTATAGCAAAAACTGAAATGAAGTTAAATTGTTTTTGGTATAAGTTATAAACTGTTTTGGTTAGATATCTTAGAGAATTTGTGAAGATAAGTTGAAAACAGCTTATGAACAATGTCATAAGCTGTTTTTAGAAGTTCTCCCAAACAGTTTCACAAAACTTATGCTAGGACATAATAAGCTCAAATAAATTGATCCAAACAGGCCCATAGTGTAATTGGTATCTTTAACTGTTAAAGTTTACATTTTTTTTTTGTGGTTGATATGGCAGGCGAGGAAAGGATCCTCTGGCTTTGGTTTTGGCGCCGACTAGAGAACTTGCGAAGCAGGTTGAGAAGGAATTCTACGAGGCGGCGCCTAATTTGGATACTATCTGTGTTTATGGGGGTACCCCGATCTCTCAACAGATGAGGCAGCTTGATTATGGTGTTGATATAGCAGTTGGTACACCTGGACGAATTATTGATCTTCTTAATAGAGGTGCTCTAAATTTGAAAGAAGTCCAGTTTGTTATTCTTGACGAAGCCGATCAGATGCTTCAAGTTGGGTTCCAGGAAGATGTGGAGAAGATATTGGAGAGATTACCCACTGAGAGACAAACTCTCATGTTCTCTGCAACAATGCCAACTTGGATAAAGCAGTTAACACGCAATTACCTGAAAAATCCTCTAACCATTGATCTTGTAAGTTTTGCTGTTCTATTTTTGTCACTGGGATAATGCCTTTAAGCATTGAGGATATGAATTATTGAAGTTTTGTCAAATGTTGCTTGAATAGCCTCCTACCATGATTAAAATGTTGAAACTAAACCTATTAACTATCGTAGTAAGGCACATGAACCACAATGGAATATTATAACATTCCATTGATAAGTAGTATAATATAAGTATACCAATGCAATGACTGTGTCTGTCTGTATCATACTCGAAAAAATTTGGGTTTCAATGAATTTGTTTTCATCCTTCATAAGATAAGACAATGTAAATTTTTGTATATGAATTTAGGAAGCCGTTATGGCTACGGTCATTTAGAAGTATATGGAATAATGCTCTTTGAGATCAACACAGTCAGTCATTTTGGTTTATTGAATACTATTTAACTGTGAACTTATTGGTACCTAGGTTGGAGATTCTGATCAGAAGCTGGCAGATGGAATTTCACTGTACTCGATTCTATCTGATGCGTATGTCAAAGCAGGAATTATTGTTCCTCTAATTAAAGTATGCCTTCTGATACCATCGTTCCTTGACTTGTGCTAGTTCCAACTAATGATCCATCATATAATCCTCTTAATTTTGTTTTCTCTTCGAAAAATAATCCTCTTGTAGGAACATGCAAAAGGAGGAAAGTGCATTGTTTTCACCCAAACAAAACGTGACGCTGATCGAATATCACATGGCATGTCAAAAAGTATTCCATGTGAGGCATTGCATGGAGATATATCACAAGTCCAGAGAGAAAGGACGCTTGCTGGCTTCAGAAATGGCCATTTTAATGTTTTAGTGGCAACTGATGTTGCTTCACGTGGGCTCGATATACCTAATGTTGATCTTGTGAGTTCCTTTTACCTTTTTCCCCCATTGACATCGTAAAGTTATCCAATATATTTTATTCCATATATTAATACGGATATAAAATGATGTAACCCCGTTATAACAAAAAAATATTTAGTCCCGTCTTAGGTGATACATACATGTGTGTACATGACTTATAATAGCATTCTTTAAAAAAAAAAAAACTTATAAAAGCATTGATAAGGAGGGTAGACTGAACAGAGAATAGTCTTACTGTTATAGGTGGAGGGAAACCAAGGAAAATCTCAGTCCAAATCTAAGAGAAATATTTGGATTTAAATGGCCTGTCACTAGACGTGGTTGATGATAAAATGTTATGCGAAAGCGCATTGGTTGTTTCTGTCATTTGAAGTTCAAGAGAAATCTCTTATGTTCTCCTACTTTCTGGATATAGTCTGTTAACTATGTACAAATTTTGTTGTTGTGTGAACTGGATTTTCTATTCTTTGCACATGCATTAATTTTTTATTTGGAAGTTCAGGTCAAGTAAGTGGTAGATTTTAGTGAACCGCTACTGATATTTATCATAAGTATTTCCTCATAATGTTTTTAAGTGTTCATTTCAGATCATATAGTATTCTTCAAAATTTGCATTACGCATGCTACTTCTCTGCTTCGATAATTTTTTTTGTTATTATTTAACTATCTCTATGGCACGGATTTAAACATTCATTCGTTCATTCTTGTGTGCTATGCGTCTGAGCTTCAAATGGGATAATTTTGTGACAGATGCTCAACTCTTACATCTGCAAGGGAAATATTGGAATAAATATTTTTTTGTTTTCGGATGTAGAAAATTAGATATTAGAATCTTGGATGTAAGGTGTAATGATAGGATCAAAAAATGACATGCATCATGAATGATCTTTTGTGTTTAGGTGTATTCTTGTATCTTAATGGGTTCTGTTCATGGTTCTATACATTTTGGAACATTATTAGTTTTTTTTTTTTGTGTTATTCTTTTGTATGCATCTGGTCTTTTTTTTTATTTCATATGCCTAAATAAGTGTAATAAGTTACATGCATATGCAAATACTTCAACGCAACAATTTTGTTAATATATTATTTTCTATATATGTGAAATTTGAGCTTTTTTCCTCATATAGGTGATTCATTATGAACTTCCCAATAATTCAGAGATATTTGTTCACCGATCTGGACGAACTGGTCGTGCTGGTAAGAAAGGAACTGCTATTCTTGTTTATACACAAGACCAATCCAGGACTCTTAGGACTATTGAGCGCGATGTAGGCTGTAAATTTTCAGAGGTACTCTCCCTGCATATTATCCATTTCCATCTGTCAATCTTTATTACTTGAAGTTGCACCTTGTTTATTACTATTTTTCTGGTTTTAGAAATTAGACTACATTTAAAGGGTAGCATATCCTCCTGCCTTAATTCCCAGCTTGCCTGTGAAACACAAAGTACCGACAAAACTCAAGTTACTGAAAATCTAAATTTAGTCTGGCACTCCTCAAGTCTTATAAAAGTGCCCCCTTGTTTTCACTTTATATTCTGTTTTTAAAGTTTAAAACTGCTAGAATGAAATATTATGTGGAACCCATCAATTTAGTTTCAACCAACAAGAGTTGTGTTTTTCACATTATATTTGAAGTTGTGTTTCTAGCTCTTAATGTTTTCATTTTTTCCTACACAGAATTGTGAAAACAAAGTGATAATTACTACCCTCAAGTTATTATTATATCATATTTTATTCATAGTGTGATTGTTGCTACAATTACTTTATGCCAGTTGTTAATTTATTTTTTTAATAGTCTGTTAAGATTAATGATCACTCTTTTTTCCAAATATTCACGTTTAACAGTTACCAAAGATTGCCGTTGATACTGCATCACTGGGCGGATTTAGTGGTGGCGGCAGATTTGGTGGTGGATTCGGTGGTGGCGGATTTGGTGGTGGGGGTGGTGGCCGATCTGGTTCTTTTGGTGGTGGCCGTTCTGGAGGCTACAGTAATTCAGGCGGGTTTTCTGGTTCAAGACAATCTGGAGGGGGGTTTTCTGGTGGATCAAGCTCATATGGTGAAAATAGATATGGCGGATCAAGCTCTGGTCGTTTTGGCTCCTTTGGTTCAGGTGATTCAGGCAGTAGATCTGGTGGATCCTCTGGTGGATTCAGCAAACAAGGTGGTTTTGGTGGATTCGGTGGTGGTTCAGATCGCTCTGGTGGATTTGGTGGTGGTTCAGATCGCTCTGGTGGATTTGGTGGTGGTTTTGGAGATTTTGGGTCGGGTAAACCTGGCGCATTTGGTGATCGTCGTGGCAGGGATTAGAATGATAGAAAACCATTTTAACTTAATGAAATATCATAATATCACCATCATTTCTTGATGGTTTTAGTTTTTGTAAAGTTTTTTGTTCTTTGATTTCCTCTAAAGTTTACTGGCATATCGGTTCGTGGCCGAATCCCTATCACTGGATTGGAGAAGGGTATAACGTAAGAAACACAAGTTCACTCAAGTTCACTCGGCCATATTTTTGTTCAGCTTCAGCCGCATTGTATTGTGCTTCCATCTATCAAAAAGGAAAGAAAGAAGGGTTTTGGAGGCAAGCTTTATCAAGAAATGGGCAGATGAAACTCTTAGAAAGCTGTAGGGTGTTCTACTATTCTATTTTATAAGAAAGATTTTTTAAAAGAGAACTCTCATCTATTATGTAATATCTACCTATTATTAATTTGTTTTTTGCCCGCCCGCCCACCTTTGGTTATTATTTGGGTCTGATAAAATAAATTATTAAATCTAAGTTTATTAAATTCTTTCTTCCAAGCCATTATATTTGATTTTGACATTTTTTATATGTTGCATTGAATCAATAGGGAAAACTCTTGTCTTTGTGAGCTTAGCTCAGTTGGTATGAACAATGCATAATATATGCAAGATTCAAACCCCGGCCACCACCAAAAAATAGGGAAAACTCTTGATTTTATGCTCAACTATAAAAACTTGCTGTATCGTGTGAATCAAGAGAATAAGGCCACCGTTGCAAATGTATTAACAGCAATAGACGAGTGCTCATCACGTGAAAGTCAGATTATTATTAGAGAAAGTTAGTTAGAGTTTAATTCCGATAGGCTAATGTGTAAACTGCCTTACGCTGTTATCAAAGAGAAGATTGATGGACACAGAAGTGGTTATAAAAGAAATCTCTAACTTGATTATATTACCCCAATGAATACGAGCCATTGATATCTTAAGTTGCCACGTGTTTTGTTTTTATGAAAGGTAATTGAGATGACCATTTCCTCCTTAAATGGAGAGGATCTGCACTCAATGAGAAGATAGTCAACCCATAAAAATAGGAAACATCTATGTTTTAATTTAGGGTAAAATCTTGCGTATATATAATGAAAGTGAGTGAATGAATTGAGAGAAATCCGTGGTAACTAACGATGGCGGCATCATCATCCTTTTTTGGATCATCGAATTTTCAAACAAGAATGATGGCAGAAGCATGTTCATGTTTACCAGAGGAGTTATGGGAATGCATCTTGAAATTCCACAATGCGACAATCACACTTTGAAGCTCCTCTCTTTCGTCTCCAAACAGTTTCTCTCCATCAGCAACCGTCTCTGATCCTCCCTTGCAATCACCGATCAAACCATCCCTTTTCTTCCTGGTCTCTTCGAAAGGTTCCCTAACCTCACATCCCTCGACCTCACTCGCATATCCAAAAAAAGTTAACCTAAATTCGCTGCTTCTCCGAATTTTCAAAACTTTCCCAAATTTAAACCTCGTCAAATCCCCCAGTCTCTCCCACAACAACCTCTCTTTTCTTGCAAAAAGGTTGCAAGCTATCTCCAAAAAGATGAAAAATTTGAGCTCTTTCACTTATACCAAAATGGCTAATTCCAACAAGAGTGGTCTCTTCATCATCGCAGATTGTTTCCCTTTACTTGAAGAACTCGAACTCAGTTTCCCCCGTTTTTTTGGCAAAATTTATTTTATGTTTAGTCATGATGATCAATGCTTGGCACTACCCAAACTCCGCAAGATTAATTTATCTGGTACTAAGATCACCCACAAAACTGTTAACCATCTCTGCAAGAACTGTCACCTTCTTGAAGAGGTCATCATAACATGAAGAAGTATTGTGGTCCTGCTCCACTCCATTCAATATAGCTGTAGTAGTGTTTTAATTGATTTTGTTGAATTAGAATTTGATTCTCAGTTTGGTTGTTTGTTCCTACAAAGAAAATTATTTACTAATTAGATATTATTATTTATCCAACTTCGAGTTATTTCTTTTATTAATAATTGAAATCTATCTAATACTCTTATGCATATTAATTTCTATTTTTTGAATTAAGCGTAGATTGTTATTTGATAAACTAATGAAAATTGATTAAAATTATAAGTAAGTTAAGGCTAGTTTTCAATATATCAGTAAGTTAAGCTGTATGTAAACCAGAAACGTTGCATTGTTTTTGTCTGATGCATATGATTTTACAGTCTCATCACATCTTTCATTGTATATATATAGTCATTCATTTCATTGGTTGTGTTAATTGGCTATCTAATATATTTTATTCCATATTTTAATACAAAGTAAAATGATGTAACCCTGTTGTAGAACAAAAATGTAGACCACTCTTATGTGATACATACATGTGTGGACATAGCTTGTATAAGCATTGATAAGGAGTGTTGATTATATAGAGAATAATCTTCTTATAGTTATAGGTGGGAGGGAAACCAAGGAAAATCAGAGTCCAAACCATTCTCATATGAATTATATCGGAATGAATATAGATCCTTGAGAAAACAAAATATTAACACCCAAACACATTTAAATGAGATGACACGGAACTTTTCTAACTTAACCAAAGTCTTAAGTTCGAATTCAGTCTTAGGCATGCAACAACGTTAAAACTTGGATCCTACAAAACTCGAGGAATTAGTCTCCGCAATTGTACGTAGAGGATAGCCCACCTATCGACGAGAGCTTCAACTAATTGTCACAAATTAAAGCCACACTTGACTTAGTGGAATCATAAGGGATATACAAGTAGTAGCCTATGTGATAATAAAGACAGCTCTCTTATAATTAAATCTCTAGTAACTATATTTACACAAGCCAAGGTTTTAGGTATGATCACAAGTTTCCCTCAAAAAAAGAAGAAGGTATGATCACAAGTTCAAAAGTCACAAGTAATTGGGGAACTAAAGCATGTCAATGTGCCATTTGCCAAAACAAATTATAAACTTTTCATGTACAATAAATTATATATATGGCATATCACTTCCTTTTGTTTCCAAGCTAACCATTCTGTCCCAACAACAGGCTCCACCTGTTTGCAATAAACAAAAATTATAATTTGATTCTATTGTATTCTTGATAGAGTAAATTATTAAAATGGTCAGACTTTGTGCGTAGCTGTGACAAGTTAGTTCCTAACATTAATGTATTTAACAAGTTAAAAAATGTAGTAAATTTTTTGAGAGAGTTGTGTATTTAGTACATTGGAAAAAGATATACTTACCTTTTAAATGAATAATTACTTTGTTTGGAATTTTTAAATAATGCCCTTAAATACTTGTTAACAAGAACCATATTATTCGCAAAAAACTTAAAAACCATATTATTCGCCATCAAAATTTATGTTCAAAATATAAGGTAATTAATATCCGTGGCCCAACCCACAACCCAAGTAGAAGCCCTAAGTTAAGATAGGGTAATAATTCTTGGGGTAACAATAGGAAAACATCACCTTTAAACCCTCAAACAAACTCACACATTCAATCATTCGTTACTTCACTCAGCTTGTACACTCAACTACTGTGCAAAGAAACCCTCAAACAAACCCATCGTAGAAATAAACGTGGGAGAGACGAGATCGCTTGAGAGAAAGAGAGAGAGAGTACTCCCAGAAACTCGAAGGAATGAAGGTGGAAGAGAAGAGGCCGATTCAAATTTTCGGATGTCTTTGAAAATCAAAGTTGCATAAGAAAAGAAGTTTTAAACTCCAATAAATAAGGTTGTGTACTCAATGCAATGAATGAGGTGATTTCCTAAGAAATAATAATGAATTAGCGCTGCTTTTTAGTTATGCGTTTATTGGTGGTATGCGATATTAACCATGCATCCTAGAACATGTGCTAATTAATAGGACCGGAAACATAAGTCTTATGATCATTAGTTTTAGATAATACTCAATCATGTGTGTTGGGAAGATGGAAATGTCACTTATGTTGTTTAATGGGTAATAGTCAGTTTGATCCTTGAATATATGATGAGTAGTCATAATATTCTTTCAATGTATCAAGATTCCAAAATATTATCTGATTGTGCACTCTGTTAGTCAAAATAGTCTGACGCTAAAGTAATCTCTTAATGCTCACGATAAATCTTTTCATATAAGGACTGAAATGACAATTATTAAATACTTATAAGAACTGATATGATAATAAGTAAGCATATTGTTGGACTAATATGACAATACTAATAAAACATTTCAACGTTAGAGACTATTTTGACTAATGAAATGATACATTAAAGAATCCTTATTTACTAATCTTTGTTAACACTGCTAATTACCCTCCCAAACCCTAATCCTATACCTTTTAGGCGCCAATCCCTCATCTAACCTGCATTAATTATTCTTCAACTGTTTTCACACTTTACAACACAGATTTTAAGTTGTTTCTTCCCACCAAAACTCTAATATCACTCTTACACATCACGCGTCCATTAAAATTCCAACTATCTATTTAATTTATTGTTTATTTCCCCATGCAGACCATATTTACATCTAAAGCTTCCACTCCATACCTGCCTATAAACACACGATGTCCTCATCACTCATGGTCCATCCCTGTCCTCTAACTTCTATCTCAAACAGTGTGAAATGGCGAATTACAACCTTCAAGCATTGTTATCTTACCATTCATTGACTGGTAACTATCATTCATCAATATGTTTAATTTTTTTCTTTCTTATTTTATCCTTTATACTGATATAATCTTTTATTTAGTAAATAGGTCCGTTGGATCCGAATCCCGTTTCTGAGATTGATAGGATTGTGAACGAACTGTGGATTTCGAATTTTGGTTTGTTGTGTTTGAGATGAAGGAACTCAGTGTGGCTATGTTGAATTTATGTCTATCGTTAAGTTGTTGTT
>Ga0315915_1004994_pt1 | contig 16602 bp, 7 predicted proteins | sample MpolbnodulesMG_FD_207738 | JGI IMG/M metagenome (GOLD analysis project Ga0315915, IMG submission 207738) | Medicago polymorpha root nodule microbial communities from Los Angeles, California, United States - branched nodules | ecosystem: Host-associated > Plants > Roots > Nodule | place: USA... | reverse complement strand
AAAATAATATTTACAAGTTTGCCACCTTGTTTTTATTTCATATTTGACCCCATTTATTCTTAAAATCAGGTTTTGAAATTTACTCACAAAAACAAAATTTACAATATATTTACAAAACTGCCACCTTGTTTATATTTCACACATTTTTTTAATAAAATAGGTATAATACACATAATTCTTATGTCAATTTTGCACTAGTAAAGGTGCCCATCAAAACAATAAAATACAAATAGAAATTAATATAACACAAAGAAGGAAGCTTGATTATATAAAATTAAATTCAAACATTCAATTTGGCTGCAAGAAAAGTAAGCACAAAAGGAAGAACAATGATGGTTGTGGGATAGCTGAGGCTTCGTGGAGAGGCAGAGGGAGCATTTGCATCATGGTCGGGACCACCTCCATATTGAGCAGCAGCAACTGCAACTAAAACCAAAAGACATGCTACAAACACATTGAATTTGAGTGATGAAGCCATTGTTGAATATATGCACTTGATTATATTAATTTCTTTGATGTTTGTAACAAATTGGAGAATTAATATAAATAGTGGTGAAAGATTATATAGGTTCGGCTAATTGATTCTTTCTTATAGAATAAACAAACAAGAGAGAATTATTAATAAGGTGCTAGGTGGCATAGGACTTTGTAACTATCATGCTTCTTGTTTATAACTAATAGATGCAATAAATATAAGAATGAATTGATGCTTTGTTTTTATCATTGCGACTTTTTTGGGGGAAAAATAATATGGCTAAATTGCAGACATAAATTCATGATGATGTTTGGCACATTTGTTGTATAATATTGCAAGCTAATTACATCTTCAGCATAAATGTTACAAGTTTGAAAAACAACCAAGTTTGGAGCTTGAGTATAAATTTTGATATTTAATCCTACTAGATTAATACTAATTAATTGCTATATTGTTATTCGATTAAACTAGATTTTAACCTGCGCATCGCGCGTGCAAGTTGAGAAATGATATATTCGAGGTTTGAATCCTGACCATGCATATATTATGCAAATGTTTTTACCAATTGAGTTAACCTTACAAAGATTTTTTTTTCTAGTTTCTATATATACACATTTAGTTAGCGTTACCTTCAAAAATTTAAGGGTCCGTTTGATGCGCAGGATAAGATAGAGACATGATATGATATAAAATTGGATAAGATATAGACATGATAACACTTATCATATCATACCATGTGTTTGATGTGCACATGATAAACATCAGGATAACAATATTTTATCATATTAAATTACAAAATTACCCTTATATAGTCAATAACATTTTTAATAGATTTTCATATTATACATATTATAACAACATCACAGATCCCTCAAGGAAAAAAAAAACACAGAATAGAGGAAAAAATTGAAATCCATGGGTAGCCATAAAAAAACAAAATAAAAAGGAATCTTAAAAGAAAAAAAATTAATGAATAGAAAAATCTAAAAATAAAATAAGAGGAAAGTTCAAATCCATAAAAAAGAAGAAGATGAATTTAAATGAAGGAAAAAAAAAGACAAATCGATAAAAAAAAGATGAATTTAACAAATTGAATTTTCGAAATGATTATCGACAACATACTGAAAGATAGAAGGAATAGAAATTGATCATGATAAAAAAAATGAAGGAATAGAAAAGATAAACATTGTACCAAAAAAAGAAACGATAAACAAAAAATAGAAGGAATTGAAACAAACAGGGCCGGCCCAAAGCAAGAGCATCCAGGCCCATGGCTCAGGGCCTCCAATTTTTGGGGGCCCAAAATTTTTTTTTTTCGTATAAAAGGCATTAAAACATTACAATATATATTATCCGCGTAATATCATATCAGATATGTTTGGTTGGTCTAGTGGTTGGAGAGTGCATATACATGTTTGTTGGTGTGGGTTCAACTCTCACCAAGGCTATTTTTTATGCTTATTTTTTTAATTTTTTTCAGCATCGATGAAATTTTGAATTTGGGAAGCCCAACTCTCCTCCAATTTAACCTCCTACTTTTTATTTTTTTTAAATTAGAGCAGGGCCTCAGAATTGTTTAAGACGGCCCTGGAAACAAATGATAAAGAAACATAAAAAAAGGAATAGAAACGAAGTGATTATCAATAATGATTAAAACGAAATCATTATTATCGATAACATTTCTCTTAAAAGAATTTGAACATTTTGAAATCGAAAAAAAAAAAAAAAGAATAGAAATTGATAGAAAGATAGAAGTCCAAATAAAGAAGAAGAAAAATAAAACGGAGTACTCTATAAAAAATTGAAATCGATAATAAAAAGAGGAAGAAGAAGATGATAAGAATGGATGAATGATTATTATATGAGAGGTGCAAGAAGGATGAGGGTAAAATAAGAATTTATTTTGTTAAATCGGATAAGTTAATTTTAACCCAGTCTAAACTTAGGATAGAAAATACAAAGGAGTGATAAGATATGATAACTAAAAGGAATAATTTATCATATCTCATTGTTGCACCAAACAAAAGATTGAGATAGGATATGATATGTTAATCATATCATATCTCTCTATCATGCGCACCAACCGAACTCTTAGAGAGACATATAAATTTAGAGAGGCATATAAGTAATTCCTCCATTTGACAAATGTGTTTATTTGGCCATAGACATTAATTTTTTTGATAACCTTCTAATTTAGAGAGAGGTATTTGAGGCTTTTATTACACTCATTTTTTTCTTTTTCTTTTTTTTTGTAACAAAAAAAAAATTCTATTAACCAATTAAAGATAACGGTTGTACTTATTAGTCCGATTCACTAATAATGCAAGATTCAAGACATGAAGAACATAGAGAATGGAAATTTAACCAATGTTACTTCTGAAGCACATAAATGAAAAGTCTCTCGCAAAATAATTTCTTGTAGAATAATATAAATAATAAATATGAATAAATTATCCTTCTTTAGAAGAAATTTAAATTACACTCTCATCTTCTATAAGATGTTCAAATTATAGTACTGTCGCGTCATTTTTCGGAAGTCAAGCTATTTGGTTAGCATTGACTCACTAATTTTATTTCACGACTGAACTTTTATTTTTTCAAAAGAAAGGGAAAAAAGTTCTAAATTACCACCTTTTAAAGATTTATGGTTCGGGGTTGGTTATATTTAGGGAAGGTGTTAGCACCATAAATATCCATAGTATTCTATGAGAACCTCATGATTTTATTTATTTATTTTTTTGTGCTATAACTTACTTGCTTTTAAAATGAAATTAACGTGGTGATAAAGAAAAAGGAAGATTTTTTATTTACATTTTTTATTGATTTGGAAGGACAAGGTCCTTTGCCTACGTACATGTGAGAAATCAAAACCTCGTAGTTCAGGGTAAAAATATCGATTGATTTGTTTTGTATTTTTTATTAGTTTTGAAATAAAAAGCCAAGTGGCAAAATAGAATTTGTTTGTGTTTTTGTATTAAAAGAAAAAATGACTCAAAGTACGATTAAGTTGATTGAAATTTGATTAAGAAAATAAAAATAAAAAGGAATCACTTGATTGAAAATCAAGCTTTATTATGAAAATGATTTTTTTTTGTTGTGAATTTTCGGTTATTTAAAATGTTTTTGTTCTTTTTAATTAATATTAAAAATAAAACTAACGTGACAATAAAATAAAAGCGCAAGAATTTCGTTGTGACGTTAGATCACCACAAAATCCCTTAATCTAACCTAATTTTTTTGCATTTCTTTTCAAAATATAAAAGCAGAAATAAATAAATAAAAGAACACATGCATGATTCTTCTCATTTATATTTACATTGGACCTAAATACATTCTAATTGGTGGAAAATAAATGACAATAATTAAAATGCTAAAAAGAAATAAAATGCAAGAAAATAGAAGAAAATAAAAGAAAGGGACAACCAAAGGGACAAAATTAGCGAAGGGACAAAATCTCGAAGGGACTTTTCCGAAGGGACAGAAAAAGAGGGAGAAGAAAAGAATAGCTCGTCAACACAAGCTAAATGAGGGTGAAGAGAGAAAAATTCTTTGACAACTCAAGAGAACTTTTGGTGTGTGAAATTGTGAGGGATGAGGCTCCATTTATAGGTTCTATGGTTGATAAAAATGAAATATTGGTTTAATGGACTTTGATGGGAAATTATGGCGATGGAACGCGTTTGACGTTTTTTGGAAAGAAAGTTTTGACTATGCACTGATTGTGGTGTGGAGAAGAAATAAAAAATTTGGACCCTGGGCATGTTTAATTTTGGACCTATTCAAAAATAAAAACAAAAAAAAAAAAAAAGATAAAGTAAAAGGTGGAAATAAAAATAAAATAAAAACTAGTAAAAATAAAAATAAGATAGATAAAAAACTAAAAATAAAATAAAAAGCGGGCTTGAAAACGAACAAAAAATGAGGTCTTTTAAAATACCTCTCTGCCAAAATTTCCTTTGAAAATTAAAGACTATTCAAGGTCAAAAGGAGTATGAATGTAGGATCTTAGAAAAAAAATTGGGGCATGACAAGTACTCTTCTCCCTTCAGAATTAAACATGCATCAAACACTAACTAATTTTAACATAAGTTAGTATTTTTAAAATAAGAATTAATTAACTTTAAGTCACCATTGTATGTCATAAAAAGTAAACTTATTACTAGAGTATATCATTTGTAATTATTATTGAGAATTAGTTAGTATAAGCTAACCATAGTTATATTGATTAGTGTTATTGAGAGTTAGTTCGCCGGAGAACCACTGTGGTCAACGTCGGCGGTGATCGGTTGACCACCGGTTGCCACCACTAACCACTTTTATTTTAAATTATTTAATTAATAATATTTAATATTTCTGAATTATTATATTAGTTGGGCTTATTTCAAAAACATTTATGGGCTAGAAAAAAAGTATTATTGAGCTTGTTGCATAAAATTGATTTAGATTGAATTCACTAAATAAACACTCGAATAAATAATATACCTCTTAAAAAAATACATTTTGATTTATGGATCGGATGAATTATCCATCCATTAAAATCTAATAACGGATGGATTGTATGGACTTTATTCTTAATGGATGGATTTGGATGGTTTTTTTAACAAAAAACAAGTGGATTGTAATTGACTAATGGACTTTTTTTAAGTCATCCATTAGGACCCAAATTCATATCTAACCAATCCATCAATTTTATCACCCCTAATTACAACAACCTTGCTGAGTATGTTTGTCATATATATAATGTGGCCACAAATATGTTCACAATACATGGCATATGGCATGTAGACTTCATTCAACCTTGTATGACCAATTAGTTTGAAGTTTACCGGTCAATGCCATGTACTGTAGACAGATTTGGATAACGCCACTATTATACCAATATTAAACCAACAGTGTTGGTTAAAAGAGGGAACAATATTTATAATAGAAAAAATAAAATAAAACAATCTCATTCTTGATTTGTGAAGTTTGAAATGAGTATATAGTGAATTTAGAGAGAAACAATGAAGGGAACTTAATTATTTGTATGTGAAGAGAATTTGAAAGGAGTCTATAGCTGAATAGGTGTTGTATAGAGGTTTTATAGTGTAAAGGAGTTTGTAGGTAACTTGTATTTATGTAGTAGGTGGATAGGTTGAGAGACGCATTTAATGTGAAGGGAGGTTCTACATGAGTAGATTAATAGAGGTTATTTTATGAAAGGAGCGTGTGAATAGAGGGTACGTGAAGAGAGGTTGGTTGTAGAGAGCTTTTAACGTGAAAGGAATCGAAGAATAACTTGCATTTTTAGAGTGAGTGAAATAACATTTTAGTCAAAATAGAAAACTGTAATTTAAGATAGGCGAATATATATTTTAACGATAATAGTGTAAATTTTGATATAAGAGAAGAGGAAAATGTAATTTATGTATCCATTTATGTTCAAATTGATTTCAACTTTTCATTTTTAAAATTGTAAGGTATATTGAGTAACCATGTAAAAATATTCTATCTAGAATACACGTAATCATACTTTGACGCAAAATACATCTAATCACAAACTTACAAAAATACATTGTATGTAGAGTAAAGATCTATTTTAATCCTTAATAAAAATTGTAAGACACAATTTAGTCTTTAAGAAAAATTAACGCAACTATTAGTTCTTTGAAAAGGAAAAAAAAAAAGGACAACATAGTCCCTATCTTCCTTTTACTTGTTGGGTTGATGATGGAAAATGAAGGAAATAAAAGAAAGGGGAGAAGAGAAAAGAAATGGAAAATAAGATGATTATTTATTGGACCAGATGTCTTTTCGTTACATTGATTATTTAGTAGTTTGCTGTGAGAGAAAATGAAAAAAAATAATTGTGATATAAAAGAGATGGGTGTTCATAAAATGATATAATTATCCTTAAGGCAGAATTTGATGTAACAAAAATAACAAAAATTATAAAATATAACAACTCTTAGCTCAAATCAATTGAACAATCAGACCTCAAGACACGTACTTTAGAAATCCTCTTATAAATCAAAATGATCACCATATATGTCTTATAAGAAAAAGAAGCCTTGGATAACATTTAAATACTTGAATCAAAATGATTATACAACTAACATTAGCAAAGTTAACAATTCCCTTTATTCCATAAATATAGTTTCAAGTACACAACAACTTAAAGGCTAGTCCTTTAATCACAATAGGTGTCTAAAACACACCAACACAACACATACAATAATATCAAGAACATGTAGAGTTAACAAAATTCAAATACACTCATTTGGCTACAAGAAAGGAAAGCATAAAAGGAAGGAAAACGAGGATGGCAGCAGAATAAGTGAGGGTTGGTGGAGAAGCAGATGATTTTGGTGTTGGTGCAGGAGCCATTACCATTCCTGGCATATCGTTAGACATTTTAATAATCCCATCTTCTCCATTGTTTTGAGCCGAAACAACCATAACCAAAACCAAAACACAAGCTATGACCATGCTGAATTTCACTGGTGAAGCCATTTTACTGATTTGATCACTTGGTGATTTATTTGTTTTTGTTGTTTTGAAACTAAGTATGTTGTGCTATATATAATTAACCTAGAAGGGTTTATATAATTTCTTGTACGTGAAGGCCTAGGACTTAGCTGTTAATTTCATGTTTCTTGTTTAACTTGGATTAAATAATTTGAATTCATTTTTGTACCAAAAAAAAAAAACTGGATTAATTCAACAAATATATGTATATGCTTGGTTTTCATCGTTCAAAGCTTTGTTTATTTTGGGATTATCATAGTCTTCTTGTTGGGAAAGAATAGTAACAGCTGTTATATTTGTTGTGTTTTTGTCGGACACTATTGTTTTGGTTTGTGGATTCATAGGTTTTGTGGTAATCTTTTGTTTTTGACTAACAATATTTATTTATTCAATTTGGTAGAATATATTTAAAACAATTAAGGTCTTTAAAATTAAAAAGAATGAATATGCAAATAAGTTCTACACTCAAGTTAATAGCATAAATCAGTAAAATGCATATAATTGTGACAACATTAAACTGGCTAGGATACACATGCATTCATATTTGTATATTGAGGTATAAATCATTGATTTATTATGTAATAGATCGAAACTGATGTGTCAATTTAAGTCAAACGAGCACACAGGATAGAAAACTAAATAAGATCGCATCAAGATAACAAACAAAAACAACGTTTCATTGAGACGATAAAATTACAGAAAAACTCAAGGAAATCATTTCTATGAAAACCATTTATTTAAATAAATTGAGATAGAAAGCGAAGTAAAGGGGTGATCCGGCCTTGAAAGGTCCAAAAACATGTGGAGATAATGCACAATTTGTAACTTATGTCATTTGTTCCATTCCTTCTTGCAACTAATTTTTTTTACAACAAAATTTATGAAATAATAAAAGAAGTATAAAGAGTATTTAACTTACGACTCGAATCTTGCAACTATCATAAACTGTGTTCCTTACATCCAATTGGCTTCAAATAAAATCTATCTAACTCTTATTAGACCTCTAACTGTAACTAGTTTGTCCAAACTGATTTATTTTGAAGTTACATGTACTTTCATGTACTACAGTTGCATAGTTTTATTTCAACTTTTTTCATCAAGGGTTATGGTTATTATTCTTATGGTAGAAAATAGAAATTGGATTCACCAAATCCAACTACGGAAGATCTTACTAATATACAAAATCAGGAAATCCAAAGGTTGTGGCATGTCTTTCCATAACAAACTTCCAACCCAATTCACATGCACTTATCATGTCACACACTCTAACTCTCTAAGCACAATATGCCTTAATGGCTTAAAAGCTAATTAAAGCAACATGGCAGTCTTTATACAAGGCCTTAAGCTTTTCCACATCATCCTTAATCTCATGCCAATGTAACCACCAGAATAAATAAATAAAAAAAGTTGAAAAAATAGGCAATTTCTCCGTATAAACAAATGTCAAATAACAAAGTCACACAATGTTATGGAGCATATATAGAACTTCGAAATTACTAATAACTTCATAACATTCATCTTGATAGAGTATAAAATCCAAAATCTAACAACAATGATCATGAATCTCTAGCTGAAGGCTTAAAGATTAGACTACCAAAACAACTAATTATACATTCCTCCGTAAGGAAGAAGATCTTCCTAATAAATTACAATGTACCTCTCAGACATATAAATAAGAAAGAATTTGATGTTTAAACGTGTGTAGCTATGTTAATTTAAAAGTTTTAGAACTATTTTGGTCAACATAGATCTCATTATTTCGACAAAGAGAATTTGCATTCCTCCAACCTACGTTCTAAGTATGTGACTATGGATTCTTGTTGTATTCACTACAATTGTGACAAGAATCTATTTGTTCAACCCGTGCATCTCATGAGGGAGACGTTCCAATTTGGCAATTGAATGTCTCCATGTAGTCTACAAAACTCAAAAGAACGGTTAGTATCAACCAATGTATTAATGTCATTTCTGGATAGAAATAATTATATCAACAGTACTTACCTCAAACTTACCCCTCCAAGATCTTTTTCATTGGCTCATTGGTGAATATTTGTAGTAACACTCAAACTAATATTATTGGTTTGATTGAGTGGCCATTTCATCAAATATCCCCCAACAACAAAATCTATAGATACCTTCAAAAGGGTAATGTGATCCTACTGTTTTAACATTATGATACTCTGGTGCAATTTATTTTTAATGCTTAATATAAATCAACAATGAACTAAGGGGCATTGAGTAGTCAAGAAATTGATCTTCTTTGTTGATTGGAACCTCAAATGCATTTTTGTTACTTGCTTTTTTAAGTACTTCCATTGTGTAAAAGGGAAAATAATGGGATTCGAAGTTTACTCTCCTTCGATATCAATTTATAATCCAAAATTCATTTTGAATTGGTTCTTGATTTCACCTTAGATCCAACATCTTTATCAAATTTTATCTTACATTCTAAGTATTTTGTTGGTGTGGATAAAAAATATGCAATCCTTGAGGAGGTTTTTATATAACTCGATACACTTGCCAAAATTATCCGCCATACCACTTCATGTAATTCGGTACACTTGCCAAAATTATCGGCCATAAGCGCATGTTCTCGTGTTTCCTCATGTTTAGTGAAGAAATGGTTTTACCTTTTTTTTAAGCCAAGAAATGATTTTACCTTGCAAAACGAATATATTCTTTTTGTCTTGCTTTGATGATAAAATGAAAATCTTCATTTGTTTATTTTTTTAGTGATCACATTGAGTTTTGAGAAATCTCAATTATATAATGTTCAATACTTGCTTTTTCATCCAATATGAAACATTTACCATACACCTGCGACACAACATAGTATATTACGGATGTCTTTAAACTCTTGAATATTGGATACGTGATTTGTAAGTTTAGTTGTAAATAGTTTGGTTAAGAATGCAATAGGAAGCACGGGAGATGATGACCTAATTTAGAGGCTATCATTTTTCTTTGTGAAACTTTTACAAGTGATAATATGTTTTGTTGAGGCCATTACTTTTTCTACCATACGAGCTTTTCACGCGTTTTATTCGGATTTTAATATCTAAAATATTTTAACATGTTTTGGAGGTTTTTATGAGGTGTTATGTCGTTCTAATTATATAATCTAAACTGCATGGAACACGTGAGAAATCAATAGGTGGAAAAAGAGAGTCTTTTGTTGATTGTGTGACTAATTGAACGAGTTGGGTCAAGTCAATTAGGCCCAGCAGTTTTTTTAACTTTATTGCTTACTTCAATTTGGAAATAAAAATTATAGATTGATATAGTGGTGTGGTAGAGTTATGACTTCTTCAAGATGAATTAAGCAAGTATCATATGACAACATGAACCATGGAGTAGATTAATTAAGAACAGTTGTATGATAAGGTAATGACTCAGTGTTGCTACGGTTGTTGGTATGTCATAGTAGTGTGACAGTAGTGCAGACCATGTTTTATAGAATTAGTATACCGCTTTAGTTGTTGTTTTAATTTATTTTTCTTTGATGTGATGATATGTCTTATGGTTTTTAGCTTTGTAAGATTTTAACACATAATCATTTGTAATTGTGAGGGAAGCACATGAGCACAGATGTATTGGAATCTTTGAGCATTTCTTTCTATAGATTCATATGATTGGGTTGTTTAATCCTTCCTAGAAGGTGGACAGAGTATATAAATATACTATTGATGCTGAGTTAGATCATTTATTAAATTATTGGTGTCTCTTATTTAAGACATTTTAGTATGGTGTGGGTTTGAAAAAATTAGTGTTTATTAAGTGATACTATTTAAAAATTATTAATGAGTGGTGTGTGAAAGTAAGATCTATTTAAATACCCAATAATGGGTCTCTTTTAAGGATGACAAAAACATTTGTACCTGTGGGTATCGCATATAAAATTTGTCATGGACACGAATGGGTAGCTTAAATGATAATCGCAGGCAAAATAAATGAATATTTCAACTGTATGTTAGTTAATGAATATAGATGTGGATTTAACTGCATATGTTTTTGCGGGTATTCGTACTCGTTAATATATTAATAAAATCATTTCAATATCTTTTATTAAATATAAATAATACTTGTTTAATTGAGAATGAAACACATGATTACTTTTATGTGTTAATACTTTTTTTTTCTTCTTTAAAATAGGATAAAGAAATTATTGGTGATCACAATTTTTTTTTTAAGAAAACTAATTATTTTTGTAGAAAAAAGTGCTATGCATGAATATCTCAAAATATCAATGGATACCTCAAAATTCATAGATTGTTCGTATAGAAGATATCCACAAAAATAAGTAGCAAACACGAATATCATATTTATCCAACGAAGTAGATACAAATATTATATTATCCGCGTCCATGAATCTCATTAACATCTCTAATTTCTCTATTGTAGATGCTAAGGAAATAACACCATATGGCATCAAGTTATTATCTTAACTGCGTCAAAAAAGAGGCTATTATGTTAATGAATATAGGCGTGCAAAACAAATTACAAATACAACTCTTCATGTCACGCTCAAGTAGAAAAGATAGCATTTGGCACGCTCTTTGCATAAGTCTCCAATGGAAACAAGTTGATGGAAGAAGACTATTTCTTCTTTTTGACAATATGGTAGAGAATGAATTTAATAATAAGGAGGAATTTCACTTTGCAACTATGCATTGATTGCTATATATTTCATTCCTTTGCTTATCAGTACATTCGTTTGGTTATTATTACGTAGTAAAAGAAATTTACAAAATTATTGCTAACTAATAACATTTGTCATTCGGGAGGTTGAAGATCAAAAGATAAAATCGCATTCAACTTAAATAGACAGTGGATTAATTACGGAAAATGTTAACTAGTACTCTGGGGCACTAGATAAAGAGATTAATATAGAAATTTTGTATTGGAAAGTGATGAAAAGTGGAATGTTATACTTTATGAAATTCAAAAAGTTATTGTTTTTAATAGAAATTTTTTACTTTTAATTTTCTTAACTAGTGTCCCCGAAACACTAGTTAACAAGACCAATTATCAATTATATATAATATAGCTCGTCCAAAAGCTGAATTTGTGAGAATGGAGACTCACTGGAATGTCGATTGCAAGAAGACATGGAATTTCACATCTCATTGTGGAAACTGAATTCAAGGTGCTTGTGGACATGGTTATGAACAAGTGCAAACTCAATAGGGCAACTCCTATTTTGATATTTTTTGTTGTGTTCGGGGTTCAAACCGAACCCCAGACTTTGTATATAGTATGCATTGTCCCGAGGACTCCTATTTTGATTTGTCGTATTTGAAAACTCGTCAACTTTACTTCGGCTGGTTTTTTTTTTTTTTTTTGTGGTGTCTGAAGTTCGAACCCCGGACCTTGCATATATTATGCATTGTCCTTACCAACTGAGTTAAGCTCACGGGGACAAGAGCACCAATTGATTGACTACTTTTAGTCTAACCCAAGATTCCTATTTGGTCAGAATTTTAGAGACTCTCCCTAATTAAGAAGCTAAAGAGTATTTTGTTTGAAGGCATATATGGAGCTTACATGTTTGTAGCTTTTTTCTTTTGGGTTATGCCATCTTCTTGCACCCAAAAAAAAAAAAAAAAAAATCTAACTCGCAGGTTCTACGTCAAAACATAAATTGTCTTCTGTATTTCAATTAATTAATAAGTATATGAAAATTACCTCTGAAAAAAGTATATGAAAATCAATTTATAATCGGGCCTTGAGTAGATATTTATTTACTGTTTCCTTGGAATAGAAGATGAACAATAATAATACTCCATACATGTTCTACCAAAAAAAATAACAAATGCTCCATACATGTGATGAAAAACATCAAGTGCACAAAGCTTATTAATACAACAATTCAATCAAACAACATAGGAAGGTCAAAACGTAAATGACATACAAAAATAACCAAGGAAATGAAAATCCATGAAGACAAATGAAAAAAAATAAAATCTTAAAGACCATTTCTGGCAAAGAGAATTGCAATCAGAATAGGAACAAATCCACCAATTACTGAGTGACAATTGAGGCTGCTTGCAAAACTAGAAGGTGCTTCCGCCGGAGAGTGAACATGCCCGTCGTGACCAGCAACCACCATGGCCAAAACAAAGATAAAAATTGTGAACAATGAGAATTTGATTTGTGAAGCCATTTTTGTTAGGTTGAACTGATCAGCTTATTGAAGGTATAGAATTCTTCAAAAGCTGCTTATGGCTTGAATATAATTTGGTTTGGGTTGGTTGTTATATTATATAGAGTAGCATTGATGATTGACTTTTACAATTAATCAAGAGATGCCCTTACGTGAAGCCAATAATGCCCTTTCAAACTCTATGATGATGTTAACTTATTGTTTATAATAAGAATAATAATAAGAAAAGAATAATTCATGCCTCAAAAAGAAAAGGAAAAGAATAATTCAAAAGAATAATAATCAATCGTGGTCGGCCCTAGACCTTCTGCGCTGTCACCCCTCCTAAGATGAGATGTGCGTCTTCTCTAATCTAATTTTTATGCATTAATCGTGTATTCTTTATGCGCAACTATATAAATTAATCACTCAAAAACTCTCTCACAAAAGATTTCATACCGGTGCATTCGAACTCAAGACAATTGGTTAAGTTGAAGAAATTTCTTATCAACTTATCTAAGTGTTCTTGATAAAAATAAAAATAAAAATTCTAACATATATCATTGCCTACTTGGTCTTAAAAATGTGTAAAATAAATAAATATACCATTACGGGATTGCTTTAACAGAAGAGAAACATTACTTACAATGAATATTTTCTGGCTAAATCAAATGATTGGTTAGTGTTCATGCCTGCATAATTTGAAATTATTCAAATTATTGAATGAAACTTATAGGAACCTTCATTTAAACATTAAAATATATATAGACAATTAAACAAATTGCAAGCTCAGCCGTATTATAGCTGTACCAACAAAAAAAGAAAGCTATATTTTATCAGGAATAAAAAACAGAACGAAAAAAAAAATTAAAAAAATATGTTGCTTGCAGTACATCAACGAAAACCCTTGCCAATGACGTACGGTACTGCAATGCTATACAAACCCTTTTGTGCAAAGTACACATGAAACCCAATAAAAATAAAAATGTAAAAGTCTATAAAAATATACTATTTGTTTTGTTAATATCCACAAATAAATTAATTTTGTATCTTGTACAAGTCTCTTTTCTATCATTAGATTAATACATTTGATTCAATAGTAAGATTTATTGATTCAAATTCAATAGTGGACAAGTTTGGCCACAAATAATTAAGTTTGAAGAGTTTTAGACTCTTTTACCATTAACCCATTAATAAAATTAATATTTTTTTATTTTTGTAAGGGTACAAATGGAAAAATTTAGTGATTGCATCTTTTTTTTTTTTACAAAAATAAATAAAAAAAATAGAAAGATAAAAAGTAACAAGTTTAAAGTAGTAATATTGACCAATCTTTATCTGTTGATCCAAAATTCATGAGATTTTTATTAAGGTATACAAGTAATTCAATTGGTGTACTCTTTTTTTCTTTCTTTTCTGAAGGACATAACTAAATACTCTTATTACCATTAATTTAATATTCAATGGTTTGTGTGTAGGAAGGACAACCTAACAATATTTTTGGTGGTCAACTATATGCATTTACAAAGTGGGTGTCCATGAATATATAAAATGATTTTTTTTTTTTTTGAAGGAATGTAAAATGAACTTATATTTTAATGAAAAATCATAAGAAATTAAAATAATTTAAATTAAATAATGGGTTGAGATTTCATTGTTGTCGGTGTTGAGTTCCGTTTATTTTTATATGATACAAATTTAACAAGTTTCAATAATTAAGAGGTTATTGTTTTGGTTGACAAAAAGTTGTTAACAATTTTAAAATAGGAGATATTGAAATATGTAAGTGCAAAAAGACTCTTAGCTCAATTTTAATTAATTATTTTATTTTTGAATAAATTTATTGTTACGTATGTTAAGAATAAAAAGTTACAGGAAGCATGTATTTGAACGAGCTTAATGGTGGAACATTCTTTACAATATACTATTCAATGATCATGTACATAAATTTGTAGCTGAAATAGAAAAGAATCAAACTTATACTCTTTGTAAATACAATACTTTTCAAGATAAATGACTAATGTTAATACGAAAGAAAAAGATAAAAAGACGTGTTTAAAGTTTAAATTAATTTAAACGATACTTTGTTGCTTCTCTTCCTGTCTTGAAAAATAACATCCATTTAATTGTTTCTGCTTTAGGAAGGACAATAACAATGGATTATATTTCTTCTATGTTTACCAAACTTTTTTCAATAAGAAGGACTTTGTCCTCCCTTCATTAAGTTTGACTGTACGCTGAGGCAATGGTTAGACTTTACTCCCTTGCAACTTCATCCCAATAGTTGGCTCTCATTATGTCCATCAAGTTGTTATGTCATATGTGAACATTGGAAGGTGCCTTGTACTGCTACTATCTTCTTTTGTTTTTATCATCTCAAGGTTAGGAGCAAAATTGGTCTTTGTTCTCTAGGCAGTTAACTAGGTCAAGGTTTTGTCAATCTATTTGATTTTTCACATAAGTCTTCTAAATGTTACTTCTTTAAAGTAGTTTGTATCCATGGTAAGACTTAACTATTTAAAAAGGAATTTAGTGATACCAAGTTTCCCTTTTATTGAAATCCCAGCCCATTAGGGATAGAATAAGTGAACGAGGAATTCTTACATCTTGTTACTTGTTGTTTTTAAGGATGTCAATGGATATCCATGCGTAAGGATAATATGATATATGTTCTCACCTTATTGGATAAATATGATATCTATACGAGTAATATGTGGGTATTGAGGTATTCACGGGTGCCCATAAATTTTTGTATTTATTTAATTTTTTGGAACAAAAGAATAACCTTTTTTAATTACCAAAAAACTTCAACTATTTTTTTTGACGAACAAAAAAAAAAAAAACTTCAACTATTAAACATCCATACATAATTCATTCAAATTTCATAAATCATACATAATCCATACAAATTCTTGAAGTAAAATAAAGGAATAAAAACATCCAAATTTCATATGCATTTCAAGCTTCAATAACTTCATTTGACTTCCCAATTGTTGAAATAAAAGCATATAAATCCCAAATAAAAATTCAAATAATCAACACAACAATGATAATTGAAATAAAATCTTATAACATTTATTAACGATGTCATTTACTTAATTTATTATTGGGTATGTGTAGTCATCAAATCCATACCCGTATCCATAAAATAACAGGTATTGAAATACTAGTTTATTATACTCATGAATATCTGTTTATCTACCTGCCTTGTGTCCGCAACGAAGTTTATCCGCGGGCATGAGTTTTTTTGCCATCCCCGGTTGTCTGACCAAGTTCTTGGATTCTATATGTTTCATGGGATCCTTCGAGATCATAGGATGTGAACATGATCCTTCAGCCTTGAACAAGTACTTCAATAAGTATTGTTAATTTGTTTTCAAACATTGTCTTATCCTTGAAGGGACGAAAGTAAGGGTGCACAATTTGGAGGAAAGAATTAAGCACCTTTTTGAGCTCATTACTATTCGTGTATCTAGGT
>Ga0315915_1004992_pt1 | contig 16608 bp, 6 predicted proteins | sample MpolbnodulesMG_FD_207738 | JGI IMG/M metagenome (GOLD analysis project Ga0315915, IMG submission 207738) | Medicago polymorpha root nodule microbial communities from Los Angeles, California, United States - branched nodules | ecosystem: Host-associated > Plants > Roots > Nodule | place: USA... | reverse complement strand
TTAAATTACGAACAACATAAAATGTTTTTTTTAAATAAATTAAGTGTTTTTGAAGTATTATATAATCATTTATCATGTTGTTAATTCAATTTTCTAAAAATCATTTTATAATGTCCGTAATTTAAAAAAGAAAAGTAAGCCCTCCCCTCCCTTCCCCTCCTAAACCCTCCATCCAAACACACCTTTAATCTTTCAAACTTTTTTTTAATGTTGAAAATAGTGTTTATGGTCACCATGAGAATTGCTTATGATATTCAGATAACTATAATTCAACATTCTTGTACTGAATCAATCTGATAAAAGTGATGGTAAATCATAACTTTATTTTCTATTGGGGTTAAGTGTTACTAGTAGTCCTAGTTTAGCCAATCAAATACAAAATATCTTCCACCAGAAAGGAAAAAACAATGAAAACATAATAATTTAATCAGTCGGGAGAACATACCATATCACCAGGCAAGTTACCGAAGCCAGCCAAACATAAAACTGAAAACAGTCAAGGGCACAAAATACAATAATGTTTTTACTTTTAGCCAGATTTAGATACTTTATATCAAAACAATAATGAACCTTTTCAAAGGTCCAATCCTTGCCCATAACCCTCAAGGGTCCTTCTTAGATTTAAAAGAGAGAGAGAGAAAAAGAAAGATCCTGGGCAAAACATATAAAATTTTGTTTACTAAGTATAATGAATGCCAAATCATCAGCTGAGGATACATTTCCCTTTTGGGTTCCATCTAATAGTGTTGTAAGGACCAGTTCCAAGCTCCAGTAGAGGTCTGCACTTTTTGTCAAACAGAGTTGCTTTAGCAGGCATAACTAAAACATGTTAAGGAAAAGAAACATCCAACGAATGAAAAATGAGGATTGAAGGAATGCGAAAACAGAATAAATAACATTTAACTTCTTAAAACTGTAAAATTTACTATTAATAAAAAACTATGCAGGGAATATCTAGTCCAGTTGGGTATCATTATGGCTTTTGAAATCATATACACGAAGGGTCAGGTTTTTTAATACATACAGAAGGTAGAAAGAACCAGCTCTACTGTTATTGTCAAAGAGTTTCGTGATATAAGTCTAAACCTTTCCCAAAAAACAATAAAGTGATCTTGCGAAAATTGGTTCATAACTTTACCATAACTCCTGCATTCAAATAATAATCAAACCAAACCATCTTCAGAAAATATCAAAATTCAAAAGCAGGATATTTAGTAGACATCTTTATTTCCATATTGAACATGTCACATAGAAAAGGATACACCCATACACAACAGCAAACTCTAAGCCTGAATTTGACCATTGAGCATCATGAATAGGCCCCTCTTTCCCTGCCAAATATTTAAAACACAAAATTGTTATACTCATTGTGGATTTTCTAGAGCCAATCATCAGTTCTTCTTTAAATAATAACAATAAGAACATACGAAGAGGCACTAATCCTTCGTGCACCCCATCTGTTGTCAGGTAGTATAACTTTGATTCTCCATAGTAACTCTGATTTGTTTTATCAACATCTGACTGCACCACAATTAGAAGTCCAGTTGAACCATGATTCCATTTAAGTTGGGTTGTAGAACATCGGAAAAAGCTCCGTCGAGCCAAAGGTTGACTTTGGGAAGCATCTCCACAAGCAAATAACTGTACACTAGCAGGAACCCCCTACAACAGTTCATGGAATTTTATACATTAGAACCCTAAATAACAGCATACCAAGGAACAATAGTACCAATTCCTTGTTTGTTTGGTCACAAAAAGTTAGCTAAGTCTCCATAATTGTTGAGGGGCACAAACCTTGGATTCCGGAACAAATGCAGCTACATGAGAAGCAGGTGAAATAGAAAGCTCAGCGGAAGCAACTCCTGGAACTCTTAACCGACAAACAACTCCTTTAGAAAAATCCCCAGTGTCGAAAAATTGCACTTCATTAGTTGGCACGCGGCATGCGATAGCTTCATCAGAACTGAATTGAATTGCCGGCCTGAACAACAGATGCATTGACAGTTAAAACACAAGTAATGGTGAGAATGTTAGGACCTGGTTGGTTTGAGAAAACATCTTCTATTTTCATTTCTTGCTTATACTTTTAATTGCAAGTTTTCACCGTTTCCTTGACAAATCTTTGAAAACAAGAAGCAAAGTCAAAACATACATACAGTTTTGCAAAACATGAAATAAAAACAAAACAAAACACATATTCTCAAACTAAATAGTCTTTTAGTCTTACGCATTTGCGAACAAATCATATGTTAATGTTGCATACAACAGCGACAACCAACCAAGTCTTATCCCACTAAGTGGCGTCGGCTACATGGATCAAATTACGCCATAATGTTCTATCATGATTCATAAACCATATTTTGATCTAACTCGTTAATCTCTAGATCTTTTTAAATAGTTTCTCGTATAGTTTTTCTAGGTTTTCCTCAGCCTCTAGTGATATGACTATCCTCCCTCTGATCTTACTCTTCTTACTAGATAATCTACATGTCTTCTCTAAACATGTCCAAACCACCTAAGCCTATTTTCCCCAATCTTTTCTACTATAGGTGCTACCCCAGCTCTATGTCTAATGTTGTCATTTATATCCTATCATGTCTAGTCTTATCACACATCCAACACAACATCCTCATCTCCGCTACACTTATCTTATTCCTGTGTTGGTTCTTCACTGCCCAACACTTTGTTCCATACAACATCTCCGGTCTTAAAAATTATCCCTTCAACTCGAGCAGTATTTTCGTATCATGATGCTAAATTCATAGTAAAAACATTTTTTTTTCCCATAATTCAACAATACATACCAATTGGCCCTTGTCATATTCTTCTGAGAATGTTGATAAATAGAATCACCAGTCTCAATCTTCCATAACGTCACATTCTTATCTTGCGGCCCAGAAGGTTTTTGGAATGTTTGCAAATAAGTTCCGCGAGGCGACAAAACAGAAGCCACAAGATTAGGAACTTCAAAAGACCTAGTCTCTTTAGCAGTTTTACAATCATAGATAGTAATGACAGAATTGGATTTGACCACCATAAGCAAAGATCCATCATCACTGAATTTAGCATTCAAGCAACTAACTTTATCAAGTTTGATATTCGGTTGACCGTTCTGGAATGGAGGGCCGGTCCATAGTGAGCATTCTTCCGGCCGTCGAACTAAAACAAAAGCACAAAATCAAATTAAAAATAAAAATAAAAAAGACAGTGTTACAAAAACATAGATAGGAATCAAATTTGAATTTAGTTGATACCTAATATCTCAAGAGATGGTGAGTGGTTATCTGATGTCATTAGAGAGAATACTGAACTGAAAAATAAAGTGGGTTAATGTCAAAATTATTATAGTTTCTAGGCTTAAATGCACTTTTCCCCCTCTATGTTTCAAAAAGTTGCGATTTTGGCCCCCCTTTGAAAAAAATGGATATTTTAACCCTTAACGTTGCCCCCTTTTGCAAAACGCAGATTTTGACCAAGTTAAAGGCTAGGTGGCGCCTCACTTAGGTGAGTCTGACGCCATGTGTGTATTTTTTGTTTAATTAAAATAGGAAATGCACAAACATCTTATTCCTTTGTTTCAACTTCATCGGTTCATGCAATTTCATCACCATCTCCTTCTTCTTGTTCTTCAATCTCCTCTTTACCGGATGGGATTCAGGGATATTTTCAGTGCATCTAAGACAAAATATTCTAAAGATATCATGAACTCTGTTAAGGATAGGATAACCCCTGATATGAGGCAGATCCTTGAGGCTAGTTTCACTGAATCAGAAGTGCAAGGTATTGGGGCATCCTTGGTAAAGATATCATCAAATCCATCCTTAACATTTTAAATCACAATGCTGATCCTAGTATTTATAATCATATTCATATTTGTCTAATTCCCAAGAATAATGACCCTATTAATCCTAAAGACTACAGACCAATATCTCTTTGTAATGTTATGATTAAGATTGTTACGAAAACCATAGCAAATAGGATAAAAAAGTATTCTCAATGATAAAAGTGAATCAAACACAAATTCTACATCAATTTAAACAAACCTTAAAAGATACAAAACCTAGGAAAAACCCCAAATTAATTTTAGGTTTTTCAGATCAAGAAAAGTGACTCACTCGATGTTCGTTACTGTTGATGAGCTATTCCTTCTTCTTCTCACGACAACCCTCGCTCGACTTCGATTGATTCAGTATCACACTTCACTTCACATGAGCATGTCTTTTCTTTCAACTAAAAACATTTCTGGTCAGACTCACAAAATCTGTTTTTAGTTATTTTTTAAGGAATATTGTCTTTCCTGATTGGTTCTATTGGGGTTGGTGAGTCTGTTATATTAAATTTTACTAATAATCAAGGGTAAATAGTATATAATATGTTAAATAAATAAAATTATCACAATTTGTGAACACTTTATATTAATGAATATTGTTTGTTTTTAGGACTGGAATGATGAAATTCAACAATGGTTTAAGAACAATACACACAAGTAATTAAGTGTTTAAAAAAAAAAATGTCTTTTAGAGTGTTTTAGAGTGTTGGTGTTCCTTGCTTGATTCTCTGACTCTTCCAGGTCTGTTGGGATCTGCAAGTCTCGATGCTTCAGGTCCGCCTTCACTCTGGTACCGTCCTTTTATCTGTCGCAGTCCTTGTGATTGTTTTCAGAGTGTTGCTCGAAAGAGCTTTATATCTGCTGCTTTGTTCAAGGAGTTGCTGGTACATGGATCTTGTTATCGTGATGGCGGTCATTCGATTCGCCAACCTAAAACCCTTTTTTGTCCTAAAGACGCTCACTTGTCATATTTTTTGTAACCTAGTTTCGAGCTCGTATGCAGGTTTGTTGGGTTGCGCCCGTGAGGAATGTTCGTTTTGTTGGGATTGATTAAGGTTGTTTCACTTTAATATTTTATCACGATGTATTCCCCATTTGGTTGATTCTAGGTCATGTCTAATGCCCCCAACTCAATATCTTTCTTTTTATTTATTATATTTCTCACTTTTGTCTAAAAAAAAAAAAAATTAAAAAAACTACTTTTGACTGTAATCACTTTGTTAAATACTTTTATAAAAAACTTCCTTTGACTACCATCCACTTTGCCAAAGAAAACTTTAAATTATGAAAAACATTCCGTTGAACATGATAAAATTATGTTTTTCGGAAACACAGTTTTAGGCTTTCTGTAAAAAGAAAACCAAACATGGATTTAGATTAAGTTCGAATAAACAACTTAATTTTTTTAAGGAAAATAAACAACTTAATTAACCACTCTCAAGTGTTTATCAAATCATTTTAATGATTAATTGTTAGATTAATTTTTCTCTTTCATCCGGATTTAAACTCAGGATATCAAACTATTTATCTCTTAACTCAAACCAGTTAAGTCTACCCAATCACCACATAAATATTGAAGTATATATAAGCTTTTTATATAAAAAAAGTATGTAATTATTTTTAATAGAGGATGAAGAGATATTGCCGGATTTGGTCTCATTATCGATAGTAATATCCAATTTTGTAGTGTTTAATTAACAAACTCTCATGTTGAGTTTATTAAGAGACAAATGAATGAGGTTGTCAATGAATTAGCTAATGTAATCACATCCTTACATATCTTTTTTTGGTAGTGACATCCTTACATATCTTTGATGATATTCTGACATGTATCATGAATTTAATTAATAATGAAATGCTATAAACAACATTTTCTAAATTAAAAAATTAAAAAATTAATTCCTTCAAAAAAATAAACTAATTTTAATATATATCTTAATTAAGGTGTCCTCACGAGCTTTTAACTAAATTAATAAAAAAAACATTGTATAATATACAGAGAGCCCATAGTTCAAACACTAGTCGTCCTATTTATACCCTTTAAAAGTGAAAATTTATATCCATCGAGCTTGACCTTAAAAAAAAATTAAGCTTAAAACATTATGGGTAGATCATAATTAACTCTAAATGCTTGTAGAAAAGTTTAAAATAACCTCTCTAAAAAAATGTTGAAAATAGCCAACCCAAGCAGGCACTTTGTACGGAGTATTATTATTTTTGACAAAACTTTATACGGAGTATTGAACCAATATATTTTTAGCAAATTGGGAAATATTTTCACATCAATACTTTTTAGAGTAAACTTCCATATTTACTATTTCCAAAATTAAAAAATAATATTATATATATTTAATAAAAAATATATAATTATTGTTTTAGAGGAAAAAAATATAATTATTCTCAATCTCTAATAGACATTATGTTGCACTGAGCACTCCATTGAAGACTTGTTGTATTTGGGTTGAATGTTAATGCACCATTAATTTAGAGCAGGATGAATAGATTGGTTTTATTGAGCACCATTTTTTTCTTCATCTTTTTTCTGATAATAATTGATTGGAACACCTACATCAACTGGTTTGATCCTGTAAGTTTGTCTTCTATTCCATCATCTTGATCTTTGTCATTGGATTTAATACTTACATCAATCAACACTTCCCTTTTTTTATACCCACCACTTTTTATACCAATGTTTATCTTTATCGATGATGCTCAATATTAGTCTTTTTGTTTTTTCAGCAGTACTTGTTTTATTATTTATTTTTATTTTTATAAACAAAATGATGGTAGTATGACACCTTCAATGTACATGGCACCAATGACATGAGCACGAACTAAATTAAAACAAATTAATTTACGGATCTGATTTAGGAGTGTGCTTCTTCTTAAAATGTCATATTCAATTCTTTTCGGTATCAATTTGGGTGGGCTAATTTAGTTTCTTCAATTTTCTTTTTTGTACAGATAATCGACAAATTAAAGTTGACAGGATTGTCTCCCAAATGAGATTTTGTGTAACGCATCAAAAAACAATAATCATTTTAATTTTTTTTTGAGGAAATAATAATTTAAACATGTATTCTTTGACTCTTGTTTAATAAATATAATCAAGTTGAAATAAGTTGGAGTTTGAGAGGTTCATTTTATTGTATGTTTGACATGTTTTATTGATTTCGGGTATAATTGATTTTTCCTCTAAACTTAAAATGATTTTAAGTTAAAATTTGGAACTTTTGATTCCACAATTGAATTTTGTACTCAAACTTATTATTTAATTTATTTTTACATAAATATATCCATATATTAATCATCTTCCTTCAACTCATTTTAATCCGAAATAATTTTTGTTACCATGTAACCGAAGGCACTTTAACATAGAAGCGAATTTCTCTTTAGGTCACAAATAGAACCAGGAGTATAGTATACACTATTCTTTTTTAATACAATCTAACTTCAAGGAATAATGAAAACTGATACATATAAATGGAGTAGCCGGGATCTAAACTCTGATCACAACATCTAACCTAGCAATTTCGATATAACTATTATACATTTTTTAATATATGTGTAAAATCTTTAAACATAATTCATTTTACTTCCTATACGTAATTGGTAGTTCGATAACACATTCATTTCGAAATGGAGGGACGCAGTAGTATCTATAGTAATTGCCTAATTGGTAGTTTGAAATTAATCATTTTAATTGTCTTTGATCAGTTCAAAACAAAGAGCACTTCTCCTAGCAAAACAACTACAATCATCAATAGACAGCGAACACAATTCACACTGAACTGCTTCAATGGAAACCCAATACAAACCTGCCCAAAGGATCATTCCCCAATTCAAACATTTCATCAAGACCAATATCCATCATCATCTACATCAACATGTCCAGAGCACTTCAGATGGATTCATGAAGATTTGGAACCATGGAAGAGTACAGGAATCACAAGGGAAATGGTGGAAAGTGGAAAAAATATTTCACAGCTTAAAATTGTGATTAAACAAGGAAAAACTTATGTACAAGTTTATGGGGATTCATTTCAATCAAGGGCTACATTTACTGTATGGGGAATAGTACAACTTTTAAGGTTGTACCCTGGGAGAGTACCAGATTTGGAGCTATTGTTTGAGACTGGTGATAGAGCTGTGTTGGATAAAAAAAGATTTCAAGGACCAGAAGCTGTGACACCACCACCTATTTTTAGTTATTGTGGAAAGAATGAAGCTCTTGACATTGTCTTTCCTGATTGGTCCTTTTGGGGTTGGTAAGTCTTCTATATTAAGTTTTACTAATAATAAATGTGGATAGATTTGGAATGATAATATGTTCAACAAAATCATGGTGACATATGCGATTTTGTTGAAGCTTTAAAATGTAATGGGATGGTGCGCACATCATGATTTTTTGTTAAAGTCGTTACCATCTAACATGTACTATTCTCATTTGTTAAGATTGTTAATTTGGACAAAATATTTGATTTAAACACATTTTTGGTGACTGCAAATATGCCAATTTATGGTTTTTACAATATTCCTACAAGTGTTTCTTTGTTTTTAGTCCCTTTAAATAAAAACTTCTTTTGATGTTTGTTGTTTTGTTTTAGTATCTATAATATTTGTCTTATTGGAATTAGTTACCTGCATCATATTGATTTTAATTTCTATTATAGATTATATAAGGATTAAAATCAATGTAGTCGTCAATGTAAGTTGACTCAATTGATAAAGAGTGGAATTGATGGTTCATCCCAACTAGGTTCGCACTTAACAGAGCGGCATAAGTATTCTGAAACCTAGTTAAATCGGCCCATAGTTGTCTCCGCAATAAATAGGAGGTGCTTGCATAAACCCCGGCAATATAATCTTCAGTACCCTTGCAAACATGCTCCAATACCAGGCACTGAGTGGAAGCAAAAATCAATGTAAAAATAGTATCTGGACCCCAAACTGCCCAAAGATTAGGAATCAGAGGCTTTCTTTTATTTACACAAAAATGAGTAACATTAATATCTCTCCAGAACCAAATAGAAATAGAATCATGAGGCACCATCGGTTGAGCAATAAAAGTCAAAGAAGGTTTATTGATATGACACATATCAGAAAAAGCAATTCGGGAAATCATTATCACCAATTCTCTAAATGTTCAGAAAATAATATTAGTTGAGAAGGTGGAAGAGGACCCAAGGAACGAGTTTAATAGGCAAACTAACCCACACTTCAAGTTCCTAAATTAATATTATCAGACCAACCCAAGTGGGAGATTTTTTTTGAAGGATGGAAGATAAAATGTAAAAATTGCAGACATTTTTTTTTTTACGATGGAAAAAATTGCAGACATGAAAAATAGATAAATTTAAACCAAAAATAGATAAATTTAAGCCAAAAATTTATTCTTCTTTTGAAACACGACAGAGACAAATACTCAACTTTCTAGTACATAAACCCACCAATCCTGGATAAATGATGTTTTTGTTTTCTTAAAAAATATTGATCCAAATTATTCTTTTAATAAAAATAAACAAAATGAAAGTAAAACAAATTCTTCCTATATATATTCTTATACATTGTTTTATTTTGTTTGAATTTCAAGGGCTGAGACTAGAATAAAACCATGGGAGAAAGTGTTGAAGGATATACAAGAAAGCAACAAGAAGATCAAATGGAAGGATAGGATACCCTATGCTTTTTGGAAAGGAAACTTTTTGTCCAACCCAAGGCATGAACTCAGGAAATGTAATGTCACAGACCAACATGATTGGAATGCTCGTGTATATCCAGTGGTAAATATATAATATGTTAAATAAATAAAATTATCACAATTTGTGAATACTTATAATGAATATTGTTTGTTTTTAGGACTGGAATGAGGAAATTGAACAAGGGTTTAAGAACACAAAACTAGAAGATCAATGTGCACACAGGTAATTAAGTATCTAAAACATTTTCATGCCTTTTTTTAACTTATTGCTATAATTTTTTTTCATGCTGCATTAAACAAAAGACATGGTTTTTTTATTTCAACCGTAAATATGAGATCAGACGATTTAAATTATATAATAACAAATTCAATTTAGAATTATCTTGATCGTTAATCAAAATGAATGATTGAAATCGAAAATTGCGGATGGAATTACTACCCCAAATCAAAATCCAATATATTCTTTTAGATTTGTCACTCAATAAGTAGCTACATTTCATGTATTACTTTTTTATGTGAAGGTACAAGATTTATGTGGAAGGGATATCATGGTCTGTGAGTGAAAAATATATAATAGCATGTGATTCAATGACCATGTTCATAAAGCCAAGATACTATGATTTCTTTACAAGAAGCCTAGTACCTTATAAGCACTACTGGCCCATCAACAAGCAAAACATGTGTCAAGATATTAAGTATGCTGTAGATTGGGGCAATACTCATCCAGAGAAGGTAATCCATTTATTCCTTCCCCATAATACTATAATATTTGCTCATATAAAATGTCTCATAACTGGAGTTCAAATGATAAAAGACTGGAAAGACATTTGATTTATTAGAATATGAGTTTGAACTATCGATTCCTCATTTCCCTGCACTTTATGTATGTGAAATTTGTCACTAAACTCTTTGAAGCAAAAAAAAAGTCATATCAATAAACCTTCTTTGACTTTACAGTGTAAATATTCATGTGAGTAAATTACCACTATTTCTGAAATAATTTTATTTTCTCTCTTTACAATATTCAGAATCACCACTACTAATAACCTTGAATATTTTTAACAATCTTAAAGATAAAATAAAGTTCTAAATACCAATTTTATCTATGTGAAACAATATTCAAAATCCATATTTTATCTGTGTTGATAGTAAGAGTTCAAAACTATATGCTGTTCAATTCATGCTAGGAGTTCAGCTTGAAATAAAGGACATTATGTGTACAATCTTTTTTATTATATTAAAATGGATTAAAATGTAAAATTTTAGCAAATATGAAATTGTAGATTTTGATTAGTATAAGAGAAAGAAAATTGTAATTCAAACCTTTCTAACAAAAGAAGAGTGTGGTTTTCTCTATAAGTTTTTTTTAATAAAATACTCTGCTCTTGGAACTGTGACAAAATCAATATTTGAAGAAAAGCCCATTAATTTGCATCATAATTTTTCATTGTAGCTGAGTTTTTTTTTAAAATTCAACAGGCAGAAGAGATTGGCAGAGAAGGGACAAGGTTCATTGAAGAGAACGTAAATATGAAATTGGTGTATGATTATATGTTACATCTATTGACTGAATATGCAAAGCTCATGAGATTTGAACCAAAAATACCTGCAAAAGCTACTGAGGTTTGTTCTGAAAATGTGGCATGTTCAATGAATGGTATATGGAGGGAGTTTATGGTTGAGTCCATGGTTAAGTCCCCAAGTGACACACCTCCATGTACAATGTTTTCTCCTTATTTATGATTATGTGAAATAAGCTATGAAAGGTAGTTATATTTTATGAACAGATTATATTGTGGCCTTTTTTTTAAATAAGAAACAGAACATTATATTTTATAATATATGTTCAATAATATGGACAACAAAATTTGGGTTCAGACTCTTATAAAATATGAGTTGAATCATTACCAATTAAACCAAATATTTGTTGGTATTTATTATTTCTTTTATTCATGAGAAGTTTTGACTTAGTCATTTGGGTAGATTTCTAGACTTGACTTGATCTTCTTTTCTCATTTATGATCTTACCTATATCTTACCGCTATGATATATGCTATCTAGGTGCAAGTTTATTTTGAGGTTTGATTTTTAAACGGGTGTTTGCTGACCGCGGCCGGAAATGGTTAAAGAAATCTATAAATAGAAAATTTATTACGAAAATATAAGTTTTAACTTTTGATTAAGTAATAATTACATTATTTTTTATAATTTTTTTTACTTATTTTGGTTGTTTAAACAATGTCCCAATGATACTGTTTAACATTCTCCTTCTTATATTTATACGCGCTTAAATTAGATATACTCATCTAACATCTTATTTTCTATCTATCTCTCACTTTTCTATCATATTAGCAACTATCTCTCTCTTTCCTATCATATTAGCAACATATCTCATCTATTACACTATTCTTTGTATCTCTTTTTCTCTCATAATGTCAATGAATTTTTGGATGTCTAACAATTTTTTTCTGAGGTACACTTCATCTATTTGTAGTAAAATATAAACAAAAAATACATCTATTTGGTCCAAATTTTAGCAATATACATATACTTTATGGTAAGGAGTATTGGTGAATTGCTCTCAAAGTTGTCCAGCTTAATTAATATCATATCCATAGGATATTTATGTCAAATTAATTCATGTACAAATTTTAAAAATGAATTATACCTAGCCTTATGTTAGAACAAAAAAAAGAAAAACGGTTTTAACGAAAAGTAATAAATAGAATGCACACAAGAACACAAGCAATTGATAATAAAGTTCAATCAATTGCCACTAAGTTAATTGAAAAAAAAAAGTTCAGTCAATTGTCCCTATATACTCTATTGACTATTTCACATTTTTTTGCTTATGCTCTATTACGTTACGTTGGTGCAATTGTTCACAATAAATATTTGTCATACTTGTATATTTGATTTGCTAAAAAAAAAAAAAGTATTGGACTACACAACTTTTTTTTTTGTACACTTTAATTTATTATGTGACTCGGACAAAATAGATAGCTAGAAATCGGACAAAAATAGAAATTATTATCCTCACTAAACCATGACACAATTTTTTTGTCCAAAATACATACCATCAAAAATTCCAAAATACATTTGTTTAATTTTCGAACATAAAAAAGTATTATTTCTCTACGGTACAATTATGCCTTATCATGTACTCTTCTAACTAGTATTTACTAATTTGCGAATCAAACGCTTCATAAAATTTATATTCTTGCCAAAAAAAATGTTAAACCGATTTTGTGATGTTGTGTAAGAAACAACCTCAAATTCTAAGGGTGTGTTTGTTTCAAGTTATAATTGTAGATTCCTGAAGAAAAAAAAATCATAAAAACATACATGCCTATGTTTGTTACAAGTTTACTAAATTTTATTCCTAGGTATAAAATGTTCCTGGGAATGGAAAAAAATTCCCAAAGAAAATGGTGGGAATAAAGTTCCCATGGAGATTGGAATAAAATCATGTATAATTACCTATTATAATCCCTAGTTTTAAGGTTCCTTAGAATATTATAATGTTAACGAAACATCTTTTTCCAAATACCTTAAAATAAAATTTACATCTATATATTTCAAGAAATGTTATTTCTAAAAATAAATTTGGTAAACTTGAAACAAACCCTAAGACATATAATATAGAGGATGAGTTGACTATACGGTTTATAATATTTTTCTACCCATGCATGATTGGTGCAATAATTGAATAAAAAGACTAATTAAACTCTCAAGATAGGAGCATGACGACTTGTAAATATTTTTGTGCAAGTCTTTGTGTAAGACAAAATATCCCTCAACCTTGATCTTCAAATGGCACTGTCAATGAAAACGATCACGAGTTTTTTAAGATTGTTAATGGTTAGAAGGAAACTACCATGCATATATTTTGAATATTTTATTACTTTTCTTCCGAAGACTATAAATTTTTCAGTCTTGTGTAGGCAAAAAAAAGACAAGGAGGAGGGTGTTGGATGAGTGCATTGACTTTTCAGATAACTTGTCTAAAAATTGTTACCTAACTTTATTTGCATTATACCAAGTTTTGTATATACTTGGATTTTGGAAACGATATGATTTAATTTTTCTAATATATTTATAATGTCATGACTATATATCCACGATATATTTCTAAATGAATAAAAGAAGAGGAAGTTATTACCAAAAAAAAATAAAAAAAGAGGAAGTCTTGATCGGTTATAATGTTTATTTTAATTCAATAATGTTATTTAGACACACACAATAATATGAAACACTTACATAGTTCATCATATTCATACGATGAATCATTTTTTTTTTTTTTTTAAATTTCAATATGCATGGTGTTGTCCTCTTAAAAAAATACGCACGGTGTTGTATTATTGTCAAGAATTTGTGTCCAAATAGCATTTCTGATTTTAATAATATAAACGATATTTTACGGTCTCCTTTTTTTTATAACCCCCTTAGTGAGTGTTCATTATTTCTCTATTAAAATAAATTTGTACTCAATTGTAATATTGATTAGGGAGGAAGGTATTATAAATTAGGGTCATGTTATATTTGACTACGGAAAAAAAAAAAAAGAGTTTTACGTTGAAATGTTTATTTTTTAAAATTTTAAAACAGCATTGGCTACATAGTTTTCAAGATATTATTATTGTATTTGATTATTTAACACATTTCTCTGTAAATTATCAACAATGATACAATATAGGCAAAATTACACTTGTTGTTCATTGACTTATGTGGAACAAGGTATACGTTTCATCTTCCTTCTCCTCTTCACTTGTTGCTCATTTATTTTTTGTTTATGTGGAACACTTTTCTGATTTTTAGTTTGATTTTATGTCTAATGAGCTTAAATTTTTAGCTTTTGAGTACTTGCATGTATATATAGTCTTCAAAGTTTCAATCTTTGGAAGAAATATGTTGCTGGGGTTTAAATATTTATGTTGATCATCATGGAGAAACTAGTTGACTCCTTATGGTTTTTTTGAGATGTTTGAAACTAGTTTTTTGTTTTGATACATTTTTTGTCTCATAAGTTTGAGTTTCTATCAAGATAGCTAATGTTAATTTCGATGGATTAGTTTGGTTTCTTAGAAAAAAAGTTTGAGTTTCTATTTTCACTTCTAGTTTAGCACCCTCTTCTTTTGAAAGTACAGAATCATGGAGTTCATGAATTAATCCTTAATTTTCTTTTGAATTTTTTTATCTGAAGATCATTCTCACAATCCCCTGTGTTGAGCAGAGTACAAGGAGTATACGTTTTTTATTCATTGTTCACAAAATCTGTATTTCACCTTTTAGAGTATAAAAAAGGTTTCTTATTATTCTTGTCTTGCCTTTTGGTCACTCAAAAAAGAGTTGTGGGATTGGTTGCTTTTTTGTCCACTTTTATGTTCCAAATTTTCTTCTTTCTTGATTGTACTTGAGGTATTACTCGCTTCCCAAGACAAATTTCCACTCCCTTTTTTTACTTTTTGTTTCTTCCTTGTCTATGATTGAAAAATATGTGATTTTATTTTATATATTAAGATTCACAAAATATTTCAGATTATTACTTTTAGAAAAAGAGGAAATCAAATAAAATTTTAAATTTCATTCCTTCGTGTAATAAGTCAAACAAATATTTATTTGCTAAAAAAAAAGAGTCAAACAAATATCATGTTTATTTGATGAATGAACTTTCAATTGTACTCATGGAAATTAGGTTAGGAACTCTATCTTTTTTTGTCGGTCAATTATTATGATAGATCACAAAAGTGTTCTAGAGAAATCGGTGAAGATGGATCTTGTATTCTTCATTTGCAAACATAAATTTTCTTCCTACAAAATGCATCTTGACTTGATTAATGGGAATGTATAAAGATATTGCAACAAACATGTAGTATTGTAATTTGTAACAACAAGGTTATTGAAATTTATATTTTATACTCTCTCCTTATATCTAAACACCTTTTGCATTTTTCACATTTCTTAAGAAAAATTGTTAGTGCAATTAATGTGTCTATTTTGTGTACTAATATTACCAAATTGTCTTTTGTTTGTATGTGTATTAAATTTAAATTTTCATATTTCAAGACAAGTTAATAGTATTAATTAAGGGTATGTTTAGGAAAAAATAATAAATGCATCTAGTAATTTAAAAAAATGTTTACATTTAGGGACAAAAATAAAGTCAATTGATGCTTAGATATAGGGACGGAGAGAGCAGAACACTCCCTCCGTCTCATAATTACTGTCTTTTTAACATTTTTTCTTTTTCTCAAAATAATTGTCACTTTACAATATCAATGCAGCATTTATTATTTCTTTCCACTATTATACCTTTATTTATTGAATTTTATCCAACTTAACTACTCCATTAACTACAATTAATAAGAGTGTTTTAGCAAATGCAACTAATTTTACCATTGAAATCAACACAATTAATAATTTTCTTAATAATCATGTACAAACTTTAAACGACTAATATTGTGAGACGGATGGAGTGTTACTCTTCGATCTTATTCGGTGTGTGCAATGAGCTACACTAAAGTTTGAAAAACAATTTTTTTAGTATATAATACACTAAGTTATAGATTGTGCCTCCATTATGTTTTGATTTTATTTTTTAAAAATGTGAGATGTTGTTATAATAGTCTTTAAATGTTTTAAATTACGAAAGTAAACTTAATTGTGACTTATATTAATCACTTTGGTTTTTAAATGTGTTTTTAGTTAGTTAATTTAATTCTCAAATGTATTTTCAATAGTAAAAAATTGGTCTATATTTATACAATTAATAACAAAAGAGATCTTTGGAGATGCGTTAGTAACTTTGAGAATTCGAAATTTCTTCATCCGTCTTGCTTATTTATCTCTTTTCCATTTTCAGATACTTTCAATGAGCAGTCTCAAGCTATGTGTTGAAGTTGTTGGTGCTCATGACCTTGTAGCCAAAGATGGAGAGGGGTTATCTACTACTTTTGTAGAACTTGAATTTGATGATCAGAAATTTCGTACAACAACTAAAGATAAAGATCTTAGTCCATTTTGGAATGAGATTTTTTACTTCAACATTACAGATCCAAGCAAGTTATCAAACCTCAAT
>Ga0315915_1004989_pt1 | contig 16610 bp, 7 predicted proteins | sample MpolbnodulesMG_FD_207738 | JGI IMG/M metagenome (GOLD analysis project Ga0315915, IMG submission 207738) | Medicago polymorpha root nodule microbial communities from Los Angeles, California, United States - branched nodules | ecosystem: Host-associated > Plants > Roots > Nodule | place: USA... | reverse complement strand
CAACCTTATTTTGGAGTTTGTCGACATCTCAAAGCTTTAGGAAGACAAATTTGAATCTTGGTTTACTGTGAGATGGTGAGCGGAGAAGATGAATGGTTAAAGATTAAACAACAAAAAAAAAAGATTAATAATTCTCAATATTTTTAATACATTTCAATTTCATATCAGGTTTGTCGGTTAATTAAACAAAGGATGGGGATAATGTGTCAACATGTTATTGGAGTGTGTTGAAAGAGTGTGTTTGAGAGTTTGTCCTTAGCATTTCTCTTATCGACATATACACTAAGTTTATACGTATGTTTTGAAAAAACAAAAAATTATAAAATATAAAATATTTGTATACGCATATATAAGATATTTTGGCAAACTGTTATGAGATATGGTCCTTGGTGGCAGTGTATGATCCACATGTCTCGCCCCGAACTACTCCACATGGATTTCCTCTCCTTCTTTACTCTACATAGAGAAAAATTCCACACTTGTAGTAATTATATATACTTTAATATTTTTTAAAAATATTAATTTAATTAAATAATTGTATTTTTTTTACAAAAATATTCTATTATATGTAAAGGCAAAACTTCCCTCACAAAAAATTATACTCCCTCCGTTCTTTTTTAAGTGTTTTTTTAAGGTGATTTTTTGTTCCTATTTAATTGTCTTTTTGGTATTTTAAGAGTACGATTTGTCAATTATACCTTTTGTCAATTACTCTTATCTTTTTCAATAAAATTAATTAATACTATCTATTTGAAAAACTAAAGTTTTTTTTTTTAAACAAAGTTTGTTTCTTGTTATCTTCAAATTTAAACAAAATTTTGTTACAAACAATGGTTCCAAGAAGAGTTAAAATTCTATAAATAAGATGAGTAACAATTGTTAAAAAATTCAAGTGCAAAGTAAAAGAACAGATTTGAGAGAAAAAAATAAAAGACTTCATGAATGTTCAAAAAGAAGAAAAAGTGGAAGAGTCGTTGGAATTGTTGATGTGAGGTGAAGAGGGAGCAATAGTTGAAGACTAATTTGACAAGATACAAGAACAAGATGACAATGAAGAAAAAGAAGTTTGAACAATATAATTTTATATTGACTTAAAATAATTAAAAGGTGTGCACAATATTTAAAAAATTGACAATTGTTTGTTATGAGAGAAAGATAACATATTAAATTTATTGGAAAGATAAAGTGTGTTGAAAAAATAGGAGTTTATTGGTGGATTAAAATGAGGGTATAATAGAAAAAAAAAACTGTGCAAAAATACACACTGTTGTTTTGGTGTTAATTTTCTAAAAAGACACTTAACAAGGAACAAATGGAGTATTTAGTTTGTTAAAACTTTGATTGATATTCATATTTTGTAATTTTTAATAATTACTTTACTTATAAATATTCTAATTTTAATAGGTTTTTAGTATTTTGATTATTTAAATTACAATTTACCCTTGTGCCAAACTTATACATTCTTTTAAATATTAATTATTAATATTTTTTTAATTTAATACCAAATTATTTTTCTATGTATATTTTATTAGATTTCCATATTTTTATTTTATATTATATTTTATAGGGATAAATCAATAATATATGTTTTATCTTATCTTGTCGGTTTCTAATTCAATTTATATTTAGATAAGAATTTTAACTAGAGAGGTAGGTTATAAGATAAGTTTCATGGACTTATCATTTTTTTTGGGAATAACTTACTATATTTCGTTGTCTCATCAAACACTAGACCAATAACATTTTTTTATTAAAGAAGATGATTAACATATATATATATGATGCATTTATCCTATTTTATCTCTCATCTTGAGTGTTTTTTTGGAAAAACTAATCACAAAGTTATCCGATCCTTAATTTGAATCCACAATCTAAATTATTAAAAATGACATTTTTTTTTGACCAAGTTAAAAATGACATTAATTAGACTTATTTGTGTATACAAATTCTTCCTGCAATTTTAGAAAATTGATTGATAATTAAAGGGTTTCTTGTATGCATTTTTTTAACAAAATAATAATGAGTTTGTGCTAAAAAAATTGAGCATACATTATCGGTATAAAATAGTCTTATATTAACATTCAATGAGAACAGGGGCAGAGCCACCCCCAGCTAGCCTGGCACTAACCCAGACTCAGCTCCAACTTCCTTTGTCGCAAGCCCAGCCATTACTAGGACTTTTAGCTTTTCCTGCGGATTTGCCTGCGGATTTTTGTGTAAATTCCGTAGGAAACACATTTTTCTGCAGATTTTGCCAAGGATTTAAGTGCCCAGGTGAGGTAATACCTTACGATTTTAGGTTCCGCAGGAAATGTGAAATTATTCGCAGGAAGAAAGTAACGTTTTGCGATAAATTTTTTGCCCAAACTCTATAAAATTCCTGACTCCGCCACTGAATGAGAATCAAATATGTGCTAATCATTTTTAAAAAAACAATTTTGTTTTGTTTTGCACAAAAAAAAGGTTATGGTTATAAATAACATTTCTGTAACAATTTGATGAATTTCAATGAAAAACTAAAGAAATGCAAACCTTAAGAAAATCATTGAGCAGACAGTTGGGAAACCAAATGTTTCTGTATACACCAACTGTGAGAAGTGCCTTCAATCCCTCAATAGAAGATGGCAATAACATTTCCGAACAAGAAGAGAATCCAGCATCTTCCACTGCTCTACTAATCAAATACTCTTGTATAGCCAAAACGGAGCTAGTTACAACCACAGCTTGAACCAGATCACTATAAAGCTCAGCCATTTTAAACGCCACCATTCCACCATAACTGAATCCAACCAAAACACATTTCTCCACCCCAAGTTTCTTTAACCCCTTTGCTAAACACTCCGCTTGAAAAGTCGGTGACCGGTTTGGCTTATCAGTGGTAGAGCCGCCGAAAAAAATTAAATCAGGTACGTAAACGGCATAGTTTTTGACTAAAGTCTTAATTTGCAAAGCCCATGTTGCAAGTCCATCACCACAGAAGCCGTGGAGTAGAACCACTACTGGCTTGATGGACTTGGACTTGGGCTTTGAAATGGTTTCAGATGGAACCCAGAATCTCATACGTGTACCTTCCTCTATCTCCACGGTGTAAAGCTTCACACCAACGTTCTTCATCGTCCAACTACCAAATGACCAAATTACGTTCACCATGTTCACCATGTTTAATTAATTTGCTTCTCTATTGTGATCGTACTTACCTTCTCTTTGCAATGTTTTAAGCAATGAACTATGTGTTATATATGCATGCCATTTCCTTCAGTAGTAATATGTATACTGTGAAACTGATCGACGAGTCCAATAATTGTAAGTACTATATCTACTACCTAACTTTTTTCGGACAGAATACTATTTAGTATCTACTACTTAACTTGTTGTGCTAAAAAGGGAAGGCATGAATGCAATACGGACGACGGTGCATTACAAATAAGGTAATAGTTATTTTGATATGAACATGTAAAGAGTAGTTTTTTTCCTTCATTTTTGACAAAACATGTAAAGAGTAGTTATAATAATTCATTAATGCATAAATTTAAAAATAGTCTCTCATTGTGTACTTCGTTGTTCAAAATAGTGTATGACATTAAAATACTTCAATATACTTTTATTGTCATATCAGTCCTTATAAGTACTTACTTATTGTCAGTTTAGTCCCTATATAAAAGAGTTATTATGAGTATTGAGAGATTATTTTAGCGTCAGAGACTATTTTGACTAACAAAGCGCACAATCAGGGACTATTTTAGAATTTTGATACATTGAGGAACTATTGTGACTACTCCTTACACATTCAGAAACCAAAATGACTATTATCCCATTAAATAATGTCGGCCCAACATATATTGGATGTGGTAGAGAAAATCCATATGTAGATTCTCGCAAATATTGGTTGTTATCTAGACTAAAACTTGATTATTTATGAGTCATTTTCGACTTACATTAAAAATGTTCCGTTAGCTAATAGTATGAGGATTACTACCCATCAATTGGTACCATATTAGTCCTTTCCGTCCATCAAAGACTAACAACGTTAATTGCATTATACGTGGCATATAAGTCAGCATCTTGTTCTTCCCACTTTGTCAATTCCACTATAAATCAAAATTAGGGTTCATTGGAACACTTTTTTTCTCCAAATTCTTCACCCGGAATTAGACCTAACATGTCCACCACTTTCAAAATTAGAGATTGCAACCGATCTTCTTTCCCATTTGACCTAACATGTCAATTCACGAGGTTCCTCATTAGCTTCATTTTTGAAATCGTTGAACAATGATGCAGAGAGTGGATCCAACTCAAATTCGCATGAATCTCGTACTTTAAAACCACGAATTCACATAGAAAGGACTGTCACGCTACAAATTAATAGAGGACCAATATGAACCCCGAAATAAAGATAAGGGACCAAAAAGGTGTTTAAGCCTTTTTTTTCTAGACTTCAGCCCTCATTCTAATAAAAAAATTTATTAAAGTCAAATAAATTTTAGAATGAAACCGTTTGAAGTTGATAATAATATTTAGAAATATATTAATATTATTTTTTATTTAAATTTAAATTTTACTTTTAGTTTTTTTCATTTAAATTTCCATTTAAATTGTTACATAGATATATTTTAGAACCATAACCTTATTTGTTGTAAAATAAAACATAACTGTTTTTTAGAATAATAAGCACATATTTGATTCTTATTGAATGTTAATGTAAAACTATTTTATACCGATAATGTATGGTCTTTTTTTTTTTTTACACAAACTCATTATTATTTTGTAAAAAAATGTATACAACAAACCCATTATTATGGTCTTTTTTTTTTGTCTCTCCTCTAAGTTGTCACATTTTTCTTTTTGTCACTCAAACCTTTGCAATGGCTCAAAATTTTACACAAAAATAGCAGGATAGAAAAAGACAGGAGAGGATCTGTTTCCTTCTAAACTCAAATGACCTTTATTTAAAAGGACAAATGACATATTTAAGTCAATTATACATGTATACTCGAAAAGTAACAACCCAATGAACATTTCCAAAAAATAAATAAATCAATGAACAATAGCGTAAAAAAAAACAAGTGAAACACTTGATAGGGCAAGAAGATGCATGTGAGGGTAAAAAAAGAATGCCCTTCGTATTTTATTAAAAGAACGTCTTTAATTAGGAGTTTTTTACTTAATAAGAACCTCAATTTATTAAGAACCTCTATTGGAAGAAGAAAAAAATAGGTACATATTAGTCACCGACAACTATATAATTTTTTTTTCTCTCTCTCTCTCTCTTCAATAATTAACGGGTTTTGTCGATCAAAATAAGGAATAAAATTTGGTCTCCCCATCTTAAATTCATCTAAATTCTTGTTTGCTCTCTTCAATTTCTTTCTATTTATTTTTTAGATGCACACATTAAAATACAAATTAATGAGACCTATTTAAAGTCTCTTTAGTTTATTATCATTCGAGTCATTGAGTCAGTAATATGTTCTAACAAGACTCGTGTCAAAATAATATATTACTACCATACCTTATTTTCTCATAAACATTATCCAAAAACCGCCTTCCTCCACTCACCATATCACTCCTCTTAATACTATAAAGATCCTTCCACCCACCAATTCAAATATTTACCCCCATCCCCACCCCAGTCATTCACCATTAGAAAACTCATATTCATTTCCTAGAACTTTATGCCAAAGCCCTTTCTCTCCCTCATTAACCTCCAACATCACTCCCTAAGGGTGCATCACAAGACAAACTATTATGGTATTGAATAATTTTTTGTCTTGTATGATGTTGAGTGGACAAAATGTCATTTCGGTATTTTAGACAATTTATACTTGGGACAAAAAGTTGTGTTTTGGTTTAGTCAAGAACAATAATTAGTTTTTGTCATATCTCTTACCCCCAGTTTCTCATGTCTTTGTAACAATTATACAATCAAACATTGTACACTTGCACTTGTCATGTCCTATCTTTTATATTTTTTTTAGCAAATCAAACACACTCTAAGAGAGGTTAGTTAAAATCTTTTGAATTTATCGCTCTTAAACCTCCATTCTCTTTTCAAGAAGACAATCTAACTCTGATTCGATCAACCACGAGATATCAAAGGAATAATTTACGGAGATTGTCACCAATTGGTATCCCTAAATATTTAAAAGGTAACACACTCACTTTAAAATTCAATATTGAGGCTGTCTCATTTAACAAAGAGGTATCAACATTAACACGGACCATTAAATTTTTTTAGAAATTGACCTAGAGAAGACAATTAAAAAAAAGTAAACAATGTTACATGATTCATTGATACTCAGATAATAGGCTATGTCAAGTTAGGTTTTGCAAATTTTTAGTTTGGTCTGTCAAAAAATTTAAGGCCTAAGTTTGTCTTGCGGCCTGCCATAAACTAATTTTTTAGGTTTGAGTTTGGCCTTCTAAAAGCCTAATGTGGCTTGCTAGCTTATTTAAAAGTTTATTTCATATGAACATCTTTAGATAAGTAATGTAATCTAAGTTTAAATAGTCTAGCGAACTAATAGACCAATGAGATCAAACTCCCTTTTTGATATTTAACATGGATTTTTAGAGAATTTGACTATAATGTTATATTATAATATTTCAATTCTAGTTTATAATAATAAACTTAAATATGCAAAATAAAATAAAATTAATGTATACTAATAAACTTAAATCATTTAAAGTGTTAACAAATTCATAATTTAATTGAAAGTATAAAATATAATATAATAAATAATATTATTCATATTTACTTAAGTAGGCCTAAAAAGCTTTTTTATGACCCTTAGTCTGGTTTTTTTTAGCTAAATAGACTTCTAAAAAAGTTTAAACCTTCACTGTTTAAGAAGAAAAAAAACATGGTCTAACCCGGCCTATGGTATACTAGACTGCAAGCCCCCTTAAACCGACCATGGTCAATTCTCATCCCTACATAGGACCGATCACAATAAATCAGATCAGTGACATGAAAAACTATACACGCCACTTGTTCATACACAAACACATGGGATACCAAAAGTATAAGCTTTTATATTTTAAATTAATTTGATCACGGGTGTCTAAATAAGTACGTTTATATTTAGGTTACGTCATTTTCTTTTTTGAAATAAGGTACGTCATGTTTAGGTATCTTCAATGTGTATTGACTGTATGTACTATTAATCTATTATGCATCATCTATTTTCGATCTTTTTCAAATATCATTTTTCTTCTTTGTTATTCAAAATAGTTTTTTTTTTTTTACAAAATAATAGTTATTCAAAATAGTTAAAAAAAACTAATAATAATTTAAAGACCATTATTTTTTCCACCCTACACCATTCTTGCGTGCCTTGTGTTTTTTTTTTCTTTCAATTTTACCCTCGGTTCAGATTTTATAATACGAACTTGTTTTGGATTATAAAATCCAAAAACACCCAAAACCTTAAGGCTATCATGTAAGCTTTGCATCAATGACAAAAGGAAGGTGTATCATTGTCCGGAATATATAATCCGAAATATTTTAACGTGTTTCGGATTATATATTCCGAAAAACCTGCATTTTAAAAAAGGGGGAAAACCGCAGAAGTTTTCGGATTATATGGGGAACACAAAACCTAGCTGAAATTCACCATTTTTATCACAAGCACTCCATACACCTCTAGAAACACACCATTTTGGGCAAAAATATGATTTGTAGTAGCAATCTGGTCATCAAGATGCGTGAACATCATCATTTTCGTCTAAATGCAAAGGTAATGTGTATATAAACCCTTCCTCATTCGATTTTTAGGCGTTTTCCTTTTGATCACGTCAATGAATCTATACTTGAGCTTTTCGGATTATAAAATTTGAAATCCAACAATGTGGTTCGGATTGTATAATCTGAGCAACACCAGTACAGAAACTGTTAGCATTTTATGACTCTGTTTTCACACTGTTTCAGTAATGGATGTTCCTGTTGATGCCCTCAATAAATTGCCACCTGAGATTGAACCTCCTAATGTGTTGCCAGTTCTTTCAATTGAGCATTGTTTTCGAATATAAGCTAAATAAAACCTCTGCACACATGAAGCTCAATAACCAAGTCCTATCAAAATTTATGTAGTGTAACAATGCATAACATTGTCCAAGAAGGACCTTCTACACCCACACAACTAATCCAACTCACAGATCAAACAAATACCTTGACAAACTATAGTTTGAAGTTTCAACAAAACTATCAGATCACCGTCAATTCAAACATGCACTAAAAAAGTAAGATAGTGTAAAAGTCATGCATCTTGGGTGTTAATACCTCAACGTTGAATAGATAAAAATAAAAAAAATCAATGTGACAGTTAAACCATGATGTTTTCCAACCTAATGAAACCTAATGAACCGGTTATTTGAGTTGGGCTCTTCCCTTGGTGCATAAGTCCTATCATACACACCCATACTAAATGCTTTACCATCTTCAACCATCAAGTTTTCCTTCTCAGACAAACAAGACCAACCTAATTGATTTTCATTTTTCACTAAATTTTTAAATAGAAAACATTATAAGTGTCTAATGTGTTGATGCCGAGGAGGAATTAAATGGTCAGTCTTGTTGCTAGCAAATTAATTAGAGTTGGCCCGTCCAGATATGCTCATAAAATATGCTAGCAAATTATGTGTTGATGATTGCATAATAGATCCCTCAATTTAATAAACCAAAAATAGCAAGCAACTTATTGATTCCAAAGTATTCTAGCGTCTCCTTCCAGTCCAGTCCCATCATCATCATCATAATGTTAATGCACCAAATAAATATTTTCCCTCCTCATAGGTACTCCTCTGACTTCATCAAGACCAATTAAACACACCCTAAACTAAAAAGTGTGTTCACCATAATTCACATCAAAATTCAATCAAAGATTCAAAGCTGCAAAAACTAGTTTCAGACCCAGCCAAACCATTCCTTTAGGCTTTAACTAGATATTCCATTTTTGGAATATAAGCTAAATAAAACCTCTGCACACATGAAGCTCAATAGCCAAGTTCTATCAAAATTTATGCAGTGTAACAATGCACAACGTTGTTCAAGAGGGAATCCTCCAACACTCAGCTAATCCAACTCACGAATCAAACAAATACCTTGACAAGCTATACTTCAACGTTTCAATAAAACTATCATATCACCGTCAATTCAAACATACACTAAAAATATAAGGTAGTGTAACAGTAATGCATCTTGGGTGTTAATACCTCGACGTTGAATACAGGGCCGTCCTAAGGGCCAAACAACCCAAGCAAGGGCTTTAAGCCTCAAAATTTTGGGTGAAAAAAAGGGTTCTAAAAAGGCTTCAATTACTCTTGGTCACGAATTCAAATTGCTTCTCTACAAAATTGATTTTATATAAATATTATGTGACATATAAATTACATATATTTGCATAGCTTAACTGATTACCAAAAAGTCTTCAATTACTCTTGATCACGAATTCAAATTGCATCTCTATAAAATTGATTTTATATAAATATTCTATTAAAAGTTTTTTTTTGAAGGCTACATTAAATTTTTTACTTTAGATCGACCAGCCCCGGTTAACAGATAAAAAAAATCAATGTGACAGTTAAACCATGTTGTTTTCCAACCTAATGAACTGGTTATTTGAGTTGGACTCTCCCCTTGGTGCATAAGTCCTATCATTTCGCACCCATAATAAATGCCTTAACATCTTCCACCAGCAAGTTTTCCTTCTAAGACAAACAAGACCAGCCTAATTGATTTTCATTTTTCACTAAACTTTTAAAAGAAAACATTAATTAATTAATTAAATTTTATTATACAAGTCAATCAAATGTTCAAGACTAACGGAAGCAACTAAAAAAATGAAGAAAAGAAAGGTCAAAAACTGAATAGCAAAGTTAGAACTTGAAACACAACTTAAAGAACATAACAAGACAAACATAATCCTTAACATAGTGTGGTAGCAACCCACTTGGGGTGATCAGGTGATGTTGTTGGCTTGAAACTTTAGAATGTGCTCATTCTCAAAATCTCAGATTCGATTCTCTTATGTGGTAGCACTGGGATTCGGCAAAACCCCTTTTAGCTTCGACCTTGTTTCAATAGTTCATTGTATTGTTACTAGGGAGGTTAAGGTTACATTATTCTTCGCTATACAACTTTCTGGGAATGCTTTCTTTTTTCCCATGTGAATTCAAGAGTTTAAGTAATTAAGTACTATCAATTTCATCAACCGTTTCTTTTTAGGCTATGGTGATTGGCTACTCTCTTGTACTTGGACCAATATTCCCTTGACTTATAATGTACGAGGTAAATTTTAGAACCTGTTTCCATTTTCATTTCAACTACTAATAAGCATAAAAGAATATAGATTCAATATATTCCTCGCCAAAAAAAATTACAAATTTTGAAATCAAATCTAGCATTTTTTCAGAAAATCTAAGAATATCCAAACATTATCCTAAAAATGTATTACTTCAAGCTTGTCTTCCGTATGATCTCTATTACAATTGTCACTATATGAGTCTCCATTGTTCTTATTAGAAACTTAAAATGAATATGAATATTAGTAACTTGTCTTCCAAATCCAATATAGACTTACTATTTTGAACTTCTAATAAAAAAATCCATTTTAAAAAATGAAAAACGAAAAATATTTTCACAAGTAAATGAGGTGTTAATGCCCTAACACGTTAACTCAAAAAGGATCAAAAACTCAAAAAGGATCGACCCATTAAAAAAGAAGATGAAGTAATTGATGCTTTAGTGATGTGCTACCAAGATATTTGTGCATTTATTCGGAGCATTGTTAATTTGAACGTAAGAATGTGTCACTTATTGATTTTTTTTATTAGAGGTATGTTATTTGAACGATCATTTGTGGGACAACTTATGAAACAATTTAAGATATATAAAGAAAAATATGTATTAACATGAAAACCAAAACAATAAAGAGAGAGTAAAAATACAATGTGGGTATAAAAAATGTTGTCACAATATATTTGTACAAATATCATTTCTCTTTTTCTTAGATACGTCGTGTGAATATAAGTGTCTTGCCGGCAGCATAGCTACCTTGACAAGTTTGGCTAACTTCATGGATAATCGCAATGACTAACTTGCTTTTGACTTGGAGTAGTGGAGGTTTGTTTTAGTGTTTCAAGTTGTATATATGGTGTCAATATCAATATTATATATATTCCCTCCCTGCTAAACTATAAATCGCTTTATAATAACAATACAACATTAACGTAACTTTTTCTATTATATACTCTCTCCATTTCAAAATACATATCGCAGTCTACCATTCCACACATGCCAATACATAATTTTGACAATTAATATCTTTAATTATATATAATGAAAAAAATATAAAAATGATATTTTGAAAATATTCATTGAGGAAAATCAAACAACATCTTACATGCTAACATTTGTATTTATATATTAGTTAAAAAAATATGGTCAAACTAAGCTATGTAAATAGTGCACATTATAAAATTACGATGTGCATTTTTGAAATAGAGGGAGTATTTACTATTTATCACTCTCTCTTGTTTAATTCTTTAATTTATATTTATGTACCATTTATTAATGACAATTTCGTAAAATATTTTATAATACAAAATTAATTACATTTTTTATCACGTGTAAAATGCTCAAAATATCTTATAATTTAGAATCAAATACTAAATTTGGATTTTCAAGAGGAACCTTCATAATCTACACTGTAGTAGCCGATGTACTATTGTTTTTACGGCAATTTAGGTCCCCAAAACAAAAGGAAGAACACAGGAAGAAATTCAATTCACATTTGGATATATATTGATGGGAAAACGCATCGTTAGTATGTCTTGGTTTCGATCAAAATGTTGTTAATGTCACAAAATTTTATTTTCTTAAATAAAATACTTTTTTTCCAATAAGATTAAACAAACACAATGGCATACTAACAACTTTGAATTTATAAAGAAAATTAAACATATTTAAAATTGATTTGTTTAACATTACAACCATTGTTTGGAAGAGTTTATTTAAACGTTATACAACATTTATATTAGTGTTGGGATACACATGCACTTGCACAATAGTAACTTATACTTTAGGGTTTAATTGTACTCCCTATAATAACTTATAAAATATGTACTTGCCAAACACACCCTTGACATATTCATAGATGTAAATTAAATTATTTTCTTTCATCAAGCATAACGGACGAAAGAAACTTCTTCAGGCACCTATTGTAAATACAGGGTCGTTCCAGATGAGCCAAGTGACCAGCCTTCTTTATTACTTCAAATGTTGCATTACTTCCTATTGTCCTAATATATGCATCAACAATTATAACTATGTGATCAAGATAAACTTTAAATGAATTGATAAACCATAATAATGATTTGAAATAATTATAATTACGTGATCAAGATTTCCTACTTTTTTATGTTCAGCGCAACCTCTCGTTTGAAAATTTTCTCTTTCTCACCCCATAAAAGATGTATTCGCTGCAAAGGAAAGTTGTTTAGTTATTGTTAATTAATATAAGGGTCAATTAAGATTTTGGTCCCTATAAATATCTGCAGTTTTGTTTTTAGTCCATATAAAAATAAATCACACTTTTTAGTCCCTACAAAATATTCTGTTAGTGTTTTTAGTCCCTATAAAATTTTCCGTCAGCATTTTTAGTCCCTGTCAAAAATTACCATCTACATTTTTGGTCCCTAAAATGCTTAAGAAAAATGTCACATGGACTAAAAAGTGTGATTTTATTTTGTAGGGACTAAAAACAAAACTGTGAATATTTATAGGGACTAAAAACTTAATTAACCCTTAATATAATAAAAACTTAGGTTTTGGAAGAATGGGAAAATAAATAGAACAGGAGTTTTATAATCTTTCAAAAAGAGTTTCATAGTATCACCTGAAAAACAAAGAGTGTTAGAGTCCAAATTTTAAAGATAATTACCTGCGAAAATTTTGGGACATTGATATCTTTATAGCTAATGACTAAAGCCTCTAATAGCTCACTTCGCTCCTTCCTATTCGAGAACATCACCTGCAATTAATGATATAATGTTAACAAAAGTCACATTATTCCCTCTCCAAAAAAAAGTCACATTATTAATAAGCTAGTTTTGTTTTTGAGAGATTAGAAGAGCATTCCTAGTTCGCTCTTTCCTATTAGAACCCATTGTGGCCATAGATACCTATAGAGATGGGTGTTTTTACAATCATGGCTAAGGAGTGTCCCTCCCCTTATCATCCGCTTTGGAGAGTTTTTTTTTCCCATGTATCCATCTCTAAGAGCATCGACAATGGAGAACCTCAATTTTGAGGTCTTAAACAGATCTCACGTGTACACATCATTTTTTTTATATTTTTTAATAATAGTACCTAATAAGTACTCAACTACTCCAATGGAGACCTTCTAACAAAATGTCTAAATATGTTCCACCAATAACTCTTTATCATTTACATTTCAAGAAAAGCAACTCAATAATGATTATTTTAATAAAAAATGGTATGGGGTCCACTTAATAATGAGGTCTTAAGTGAGACCCTGGGTCTTAAGAGACCTTAAAAAAATTCCCCAATAAACGCGCCTATTAGGTACCGGGTCTTAAATGATGAAAACCTCACGATTAAGGATGGTTTAAGGATCCCTAAGGTCCTCGTAAGGACCCATCTATGTAGAACGTTGATCAAATTTCTATTATTTTTAAACAGATAAGAAGTAAAAAATAAAGTTTAACTATTAAATAAATGAAATATTGTACCAAAAATAGCAAACAAAATATTAAGACATTGTCACATATTTATTTTTTGGTAATCGGGGTTCGAACCCCGGACCTTGCATATATTATGCATTTTCCCTACCAACTGAGTTAAGCTCGCGAAGACAGACAGTGTCACATATAAACTAGTTTATACATTTTTTTTAAACAAAAAATATAAAATATTTGTATATGCATGTATAAGATATTTTGGTAAATTGTAATGGGATATGGTTCTTGGTGGCAGAGTGTATGACCCACATGCAGGGGTGGCAAAAAAATATGTGCTCGTGGATAAAATTTGTTATGGATACGGAGCGGGTAGTTAAACGGGTATCTGCGGGTATAATAAACGGATATTTAACTATATGTTACTTTATGGGCACAGATACAGATTTGATGATACCCGTGCCCGCGGGTATCCGTACCCGTTAATAAATTAAGTAATTTACTAAAATATCTATGTGTATAAGAGTTTGGTGTCTCAAAAAAACCCTAGTTTACTCATGTCTCAAACGCTAAGATTTTGGATGAATTTATCCTTTTATTTTACGTCAAGAATTTGTATGGATTATGTAAGAATCATGAATTTTGTATGCTTTATGGTATGGTGAATATGCATGAGATTATGTAAGATGAATTTGTTTGGATTATGAAATTAGAATGGAACATGTTATGTATGGATGTTTAAAAGTTGAAGTTTGTAGGTAATTAAAAAAATACTTTTCTTTGTAAAAAAAATTAATTAAAAAATCAATGGGTACCCGCGAATATCCATGGGTATCTAAATACCCGTGAATTACCCGTATAGAGATACCCGCACAGATATGGGGACGAGCACGGATACCATATTTATCCAACGGGACGGGAACGGATATCATATTACTCGTACCCATATATACCCATTGACATCCCTACCCACATGTCTCTCCCCAAACTACTCCACATGGATTTCCTCTCCTCTACATATATAGGGAAAAATTCCACACTCGTGGCATCCTGAATGTAGCAGTCTTCGATGGTATCTCCGCTTACAAGTACAAATTAACATTTCCTCAAAAAAGTACAAATTAACATGACTACTTTTGTGAAATATTTATTTGTGACAATTATTTATTACATTTGTTATGTATCAGTGACATATTTGTCTCGTGTTTTTATATTTATCAATGATAAATGTTTATCTCGTGTTTTTTTTTTGGGTACAATTTATCTCGTGTTTTTAATGTTACAGCAATAAACTTTTGGCTTTTTTTGGTCAAGTATCTTGTATTTTTTATATAAGAGTAAAAGAAAAAAAAGAGGATACGACTCAAGGTGCTCCCACGCATAAAAGATAGAAGGAGAACGTGACTCAACTCTCCTTTTTCGAGAGAAATCAGCAACGAGCCCACATGGAGGCGCTTTCGTTTCCAACTATGGAATGATGACAAAACTGATCCACATAAGTATAAAATAAAAGAAAAAGGATTAATAGGTCTTTACCCCCTGTAATATAGGTCATTTCTGGTTTTCTCCCCTGTAAATTTTTTTTTTTGATTTATCCTCTGTAAAATATTTTTGTTTTGATTTACCCCCTCATAGGGATATGCAATGCATGATAAATCCTACACGCGTCATCTTAGAAACCACATTGGTCCCTCCTAAGAAACAAGAGGAGTGTCGATGGGCTGCCCACCTTAAATACTAACAAATCATCAAATATGCACTAGTCATTCCTACTTATATATATTGAGCTCATTGAACCATATAGGCGTTATCGCCTATCACTAGTTCTATTACTCCAAATAGTTGGAGTAATCCCCTAACATAACCTACCAAACTAGAGGAACCAATGATCATATCTCCGGATACACCACTATATATAGGAGCATCACCCGTATACACACACAAAAAGTGATCCATATATCTTTTACAACTGGCGGAAGGACGAGCGCTAAGTGTCCATCTATCCATGTTATTCTATTGTATTTCGTTGTGTGTATATTTTATTGTATCATATTATAAAATATTAACTTTAATATAATCCATTTTTATGTTTTAGATTTCAGTTTTAATAAATAATTTATAATTATAGGCAATTTCATAGCAGATTTGTTTTACTAAAAATAGATAATTTTTGGTTGATAAAGGGTAATCTTGTCTAATAAAAGATTCATCCAAAAAGTAATTAAGTGATGGTTAATTTTTTATTTTCTTTATTTTATGTGGTTTAGATTTCACTACATTTCACCACATTTACAACAGATCCACAACAACATTTTTTAAGATTTGGATCCTTGGCAGCCAAACTCTCTGCTGCCATCCTGCTGCCTTACACCAACCGTTAGATCCACTTCGCTTAAAATGCTAAAAGCGCATTAAAATCTGTTTTCAAGGCCACGCATATTTATTGTTTTCAATCTACATACTCCTGCACATGTTAATAATATACCCCGTATTCAAAGTTTCTTTGGTGATAAAAAATATTCACAATGTCAAGACTGATTAAAAATATCCCTAAAAAAAAGACTAAGTAAAATACATGCTCCCATAGTACATTAAATAATAATAATAATAATAATAATAATAATAATAAGTAGGGTTAATAGGTCTTTACCCCCTGTAATATAGGTCATTTTTAGTTTTCCCCCTGTAAAATATATTTTTTGATTTACCCCCTGTAAAATATTTTTGTTTTGATTTACCCCCTAATAGGCCAAATAAAAACGAAAATTTTTTGAAAAAATAAAATAAAATTGATTTTTGTTTGACCTATTAGGGGGGTAAATCAAAATAAAAATATTTTACAGGGGGTAAATCAAAAAAAATATTTTACAGGGGGGAAAACCAAAAATGACCTATATTACAGGGGGGTAAAGACC
>Ga0315915_1004988_pt1 | contig 16611 bp, 13 predicted proteins | sample MpolbnodulesMG_FD_207738 | JGI IMG/M metagenome (GOLD analysis project Ga0315915, IMG submission 207738) | Medicago polymorpha root nodule microbial communities from Los Angeles, California, United States - branched nodules | ecosystem: Host-associated > Plants > Roots > Nodule | place: USA... | reverse complement strand
TGAAGCAATTTCACTAACTTAACTTTTCCAAGTAAACCACTTGAGAATTAATTTTAAGTTGCAGGTTAATTTTTAAAGGGTCACAATTCAAACCCCCCCTTCCTTGTGACTATTTTATTCACTTCAGAGATCACGGAAGGAGACATGGCGGTGAGTGGAGATCGTGTGTTGGTTGAGGGATAGAGATGGAAGAGTGGGATTGAGACGGAGAGAGAACAAATCTGTGAACAGAGAAGAGGAAGAGATTGTGAAAACTACCAAACTATCCCTAACGCGTGAAATTATCAAACTACCCCTGCCACATCAACATACAAAGGGGTATATAGAAAAGAGTGGTCTATGTATCTTTTTCCTTCTTTTTATATACATTGCATTGTTGTATTTAGGGGTGTTTGTGGTGCGGTTTGGTTCAGTTTTGAGGTTAAAAGTCATCCGAGCCGCAAGATAAATATGTATGCGGTTTGGTTTGGTTCAGTTGACTTTACAAATAAAATCCGAACCAAACCAAACCAAACCAATGCGGTTTGGATTCGATCGGTTGGTGCGGTTTTTTAGACAATAATATTTGTTTTTTGTTTTCAACATTAAAATCAAATTAAAAAGCTAAAACAAAATATATTTTCAGCAATGTTTTAAATTTCATCAAACATTACAATTTTATTTTCATCTAACAATGTTCCCAACTACGTAGATCAAATTTAAACGCAAACAAAAAATAATCCTATTTTGTAAGAAATACAAAAGACTAAACTTTTTATAATTCTCTAAGAATTAAAGGAGTACATAAATACATTTTTGAAAGAAAAAGCAAAGAAGAAACTTAACAAGAGAAAAAATATGTCATTTTATTAAAGTGTTCATTGAGTTTATATGAGTATTGGTCCAAGTGATATATATTTAATTAATGTTTTTCTTATATTGCAGTTTGATTTGGTTAGGTTCGGTTGGTAAATCAAAACCGCAAACCGAACCAAACCATCTGGTTGAGTAAAAAATTAATCCGAATACATCCGAATAAAATACGGTTTTTTGCAGTTTCGGTTTGGATTGGTTCGGTTTGTGATTTTTCTATTGGATTAGTTCGGTTTTGAACACCCCTAATTGTATTAGATAGACTCATCCTAGTTGATTGGTTTTAGATGTACGTATTTGATAGACTCATCACTGTTGTATAGGTTACTACAAATAGAAGGGATCGGGGAAATAAAAGCTAAGTACAAATTTGTACCCAAATAAAGTTAAGTACTGCTACAGGAAACAAAGTATTCAAAACTCTCACAAATCTCTTTTTCTTTTTTGATTTTGCCAATCAAATCTTTATTTACTTTGATGTATGATGATTATTACTAACATCTCTCTGATTTCTTCTTTAATTATGCACACAACAGCAGACATGAAACCCCACTCCAAAAATATCAACAAAAAAGTGCACCTTCAACTGGAAGGGACAGATTCCAGAAAAAAGTGAAAAAATATTTAAAAAGAATAAAAAAATAAAAAAAAAAGTGGCCAACTCAACTTTGTTGAATTTTGTTACAGACAAAAAGCAAAATGACCGTTGCCATATGTCATCTTACCGTTGCAAAACTCAACTGTGGGACCGAAAAATATTGTCCCGGTTCAAGAAACGGGTTCGTCGACCGAGTCAACTCAGCCGCCACCGTGTTGTTACTATTCACAACCACCGTAAGCCACTTCCCTTCAATCTCTTCTTTCTTCTCCAACCCTCTAATCTTTATCTCTTTAATCATTTCCCAAAACCTATTATTCTTTCTTCTATTCACAAACAAAAGCACCAAGTTTTCTTTGCTCTCTTCCAATCTCTTCAAATAGTTCAATAACTCATTCAACTCACCAATATCTAAATCCTCCATTCTCTTACCAAGTTCCTCCAATCTCAACAAAATCTCACCTTGCACGTTTCTATAATCTTCACCAATCATTCTCACAATTTCATAAACCAGCTCAGTCTTCTGAAGTTCCAAAGATTCAGGTACACCGCTAATTTGCTCGACGAAAACAACCAAACATTCTAGTTTATACAACAAATCTGCATTCGAAGCGTTTAAAACGAAAGAATCTTTGTTCGATGAATTATTATTATTAGAATTTAGATAATAACCCAAAATTCTTGAAACAGTTAAAAGCTGTTCAATAACAGCAGCATACCAACGAACCCAAGAACTAAGCTGCAATGATTCAAAATCCAAATCATCACGAAAAGTTGAAAGGTTAAGAAAATTATGACCACCATAAGAAGGATAACAAGAAAGTTGATCTTTAAGAGTGAATGATCCTTGAACAGTGATGTTATGAAGAGTGAAGAGACATTTCATTGCAACCGTGGCACTTTTTGTACCGTGAAGACGGTCCATGAGGGAGATGATGCAGGTGCGTGGGAGTATGTGAGAGGTGTTGGAGATGGAGAGAACGGCGGCGATTTGTGACTCTGACGGTAGGGAGGAGAGGTTGTGAGTTGTGGCACGGAGGATGTTGATTTGAACGGTGGAGATATTGCGTTTGATGGAGAGTGATGCGTAGATTAATGAAGCTTTGTCTTTGAGAGTGTTTGTGAGTGTTCTTAGCCTCTTTTGTTGGGCCATCGCATGAAGAAGAAGAATGTTGCAAATGAGGATATAGTTTAGGTGAATGTATTTAAAGGGTGTGGTTTGTAGAAAGTATTGGTGAATATTAATTTATTTAATTTGATTGGCATAAAACAGAGTCAAACACTCAAAGCCATGATAATCTCACTCCGACTTGAACACGTCTATTAATTTTTAATCAAAGAAAAATATGAGGTCGTTAATAATTGAGTTGATAGGTCTATTCATTATCTATTTCCCCGCTATTTCAATATTATGTTAATTAACGCGGGTAAGTAAGAGACTTTTTATTTCAAACTAGTGGATAGCCATCGGAGATTTTCTTTTTATGATGATGACGGAGATTATTTATTAATGTGGAATCTTATTCTTTTAATAATTTTTTACTAATATTTATTCCTAATTTTCTTTTTACTATAAAGTGAAGAAAAGAAAAGTAATAGTGAGGAATCATTCAATCAATATATACAATTTCTGAGATAAGAGATCTACTACTACTATTTTTTTATACACAAGGTTTGGTGTGGTTTAGTCAAGTTTTACCAAGAAATCAGCGTATTGATTGATGATCAATTTGCGTTATTATAAACATGCACTGAATCTTTCTTCTTTTTTTTTTTTTTTGCTCTCTAACATGCACTAAATCCGAATATAAAAGATATTTTTTCAATTTACGGAAAATATGAAAGATTATGAAGGTTAATAAATCTTTTGAATTAGGTATTCTATATATGGACAATCAAGACCAAAAGAACCCAAGTCTGCCAAATGAAGAGGGATGAATTCCTTTTTATTATGTATATTTGACAATATATATTATTGACATAACATACTTTGACCATATTTTTCTACTAATTCATAAAGATAAATAATATCATGTAAGATGTTATTGGATTTAAATTTTCCTAATTTTTTTAGTAGAGAATTGAAAATATCAAAGATAAAACATATGCATTGGTACGTGTGTCGGAGTCAACTAGGTCATATAATAGTTAATAGTAGTAGTACTAGTACTACATTTAATTAACTCTTTTAAATCACTAATTTATCCTAATCATTGGCCTTTTAACGAGTTTTTATCCACATGTAGCAATGAGACTACTCTCCTCTCTACATGATAAGCATGTGTCATCCACAAGTTCTAAACCATGTAAGTCGAATACAATAATTTTGTATTGGTGACATTCCTATTCTATTGCTATCATTCATGATCTTATCTCATCTATGATTTCTACAATCATCCACCACAACATTCTTATGATACACGAGTGCTCATATTTTACCGACATACCTACTTATACGATAAAATCTTATTTTGCTTAAGTGATGTCTTAAAAAAAAAAAAAAAATAGGCATTTGCTCAAAAAAAAAAACACATTAGGCATCCAACTTGCTTCTCCTTTCATTCATCCGGCCCCGTAATCTTTGAACTTATTTTGAGCTTATGTAAATAAATAAACTTTTATTTTAATTTATAAATTTTCACTAATGAAAATTGTATCTTTATAAACGATTTTTTTTCATAAACTACCTTAAAAATTTATAAATAATACATAAAAACTTATTTATTTGCATAAGGTGTTTTATATAAGCTTTAAAATAAGCTAAACCAAATGGGTCAATTTTAACATTTGATTTTCAAAGTTTTATTTTAATTTAAGAAGCTCACTCCTAAAAAAAAATAAAGATTTAACTCACAAAATTTGCTCTAGCGGTAAAATGACACGTCTTATCCGAGAGCTTTTAAATTCAAGTCTCGTTAGTGTCTTTACAAGAAGTGCCCTTTAGAACTTTTGACCTTTATTCAATTTGTTGCCTTCAAAGCACCGGAATTGGTTAAATGATGAGGAGTTAGAATAGTTTGCATAAGATTTTAGGATTAACTTATGCAAAACAAATTACTTGAGGAGTTAGATTTTAGGATTTTATATAGTAGCCCAAAACAAATTACTCGAATTTGTCCTAAATCTAGTTGTATACTTTTGGTTGTTTGTATAAGAACATCTACAATGCGGTATCATATTTGATTGTTTAAACGTGGTATCATTTCTTTATACGGTACTCGTTTTTTTTAACTAATATTTACTGACCACTCAATCTCAACACTTTAAAAAAATAACTCTATATCTTTAAATTTTAATAATAATCATCTATTCTTTCATAATTTTGTCAAAAAAAATATATTCTTTCATAATTACTAATTTAATAAAAAATTAATCCAATAAAAAATGTACTTTTTTTCAATTTTATCAATAATTTGAAAAAATGGTATTTTTTTTTTGCTATAATCAAACAACGATGCACTATATGATTATTTTTTTTCCCTCCTCTGAAGGATGCATATATGTTTTTGTAGTGCAAAAATGCCATTCAATTGAAAATCAAAATTAACGTTGGTCAAACAAACACTTATATCCATACTTTTTTATTTATTTTTCAATATTAAAATAATACAACAACTTAAGGGAGAAAATTATTTTAACAAATAATTGTGCATATGGATCCATAAATAATAGGAGAGAGTTGGTGCCTATAAAATTACATATTTCAATATACACATAATTTTTAGATGTCACAATAGGGGTTTTTTTTTATTACAAAAAAAAAGTGAATAATACATTGAGAAATGATATGGACAATTCCTTTTTAACACTTTCTCTAACATTAACTTTTTGATTGAGTGAAATTCATGTGAATTTCATGCTTTGAAAATAAATCCAACATAAAATGTGAGACGTGCGTAAGTTTCACTTAATAAAAGAGTAAATATTAGATAGTATGAGAAAGAGAGTGTTACTAGTACAATATTTCTTTTATTCCCTTTTTTTTTGTTATAGAGAAGGTTAGTGGCCCAAAAAAAAAAAGAGAAACTACATTACATCTAAACGAGGGGTAGTTATCCCCAACATATCAGCTTGTAACAAATATGTAAACTTGAGACAGACATGTCTAAAAAAAACCACATTTAAATTTAAAGAGCAACCAAGATTTGCTAAAGCATTTACACATTGATTCACTTTCTTATAAAAGTGTTGAAATACAACCTCCCACTCTAACTTCAAGAGATGTTGAATCTTCTTAACGAATTAACTACCAAACGCGTTGTTAGTTTTAGTGATTAATTCAAGTTTACTTAGTGATAATCACACTTAGTGGTTAATCACATTATTGCTTTAGTTTGTTATGAAAGTTGTTACAAGTTTGTTAGAGATTAGCTTGTATTTGTTAGGGTTTGTTGCTTTACTTGTACTTCAAGTTACTTGGCATATGTTTGTATATAAGCTACCTTCATTGTATATTCTCATAACAATCAATAACACAATTACATTCCTCAATCCTATTATCTTTCTCTCTTCTCATTCTCTCTAAATCACAAAACCTGCAAAACCCTAGAAACCCTAAACTGTTTCTGTTTTCTATTACTTGTGAGACAAGCATTCATTGCTGCGCTAACACATACCACCCCTCCCACCTTTTGAGTGAATCTTCTTTACTCCCTATTTTTATCAGGCATGCAATTATTGTTCATATTAGTGGGTATGAAAATAATTAATATCAAAGTTAACAAGTATTTTTATGTGACGCAACATAACAAGTCGTGAAATAAATTATTGTAGGTCATGTTAATGTGTGTCCTGAAAGCATTGATTAAGGAACATATAAAACGAAAATTCGCTCAAAAATAAAGGTCAAACTCTTGTTAATATAATAAATGTAACATTCCTCCATAGTCCATGCAAAGTTACTTCTTTGGTTGACTTAACCAATATCACAAGAGACTCATTAGCATTTCACATTTCTAAGACAAATAGGGGCAAAAAAAAATTGTTCACCTGGGTTTTATGGTATAAATTTATGTGGCACGTTCAATACAATCAATGACAAATTATTCCTAAGGTAGATTTTTCTTAATATTTCTCTTACACTAGTTAATGAAAGTCCAATGAAACGGGGCTAACTCGTGAGTATTTTGGTTTAACTGTTGCTACTGGTACTTACTATATGCAAAAGTTAACTGTAACATTCATTTTCTGTGTGTTCTGCATTAGAGGTTATTATTTAAACAAAAGGTTAACTGTGAAGCACTTTTTTTCTTCTTTTGCCTTTGGAAAGGCAAACTGATGTTCAGAGGTTGGCTCTGCAAAATATTTAGTTCAAATTTACTTAAAACTAATGGTTATTTCCAAACCAAACCCACATGCAACAGACATGAGGTGCAACTTTTATGCAAGACCAAGCTTTTGTTTATTCAAACTTGACAAAAGCAAAGAAATAACTTATGGTTAGGTGGTGAAGGTCTTTTTTAATTTATTGAAATCACATTAACATATGATTTCTATCATATGTAAAAGTTATATCAATGAAACAAATTAACAAAAGACTGTTAGTTCACGACGTCGGATCACAATTATTTTCCAGCTAACAGTTGTGACATGACATTGTTGACATTAGAGTTTTACCTTTGATCCCACCTTGTCTAATACAATACGCCTGATTCATTGATGGCACAAAGTAGTTTGTAAACCAGATAAAAATTCAAAACCGTAGAACATGTGAAGAGTTTAAGGGGTCTATATGTTGAAGTTCTGAGTATTATTCTGTGCATTAGCAAAGATAAATGCATTAGAGCATTGTGTAATGGTGTGTTCTTTAGTCGGTATGGCCGATTCTACAATAACAGATTGGTTATGACTTATGATTAGTATATTGTTAGCAGTTCTTTCCAGGTTGTTGGTCGTTGGAGAATGGAGATAGGAAATGAGCATTGTTTGTTGGCTTGGTTGAAAGGCTTGAAGCACTTATTTGACAATCCAACAAGAGAAAATATCATGCACCTCTTTTTGGTGGGAACTGAGAATAAATGTCTTCTTTTTAATTCGAAAAATAAAAAAGAGGGATATTAGTACAATACAATATTTATGTATCAAAATGTCTCTTGGAGACACTAAATGGATTGGATGTGCTGCCTCTACCAGTCTTGCCCTTGTGAATATCTGTTCATAATTGGATTGACAGTTGGTGAACCTATAGTTTCTTTTCTAAACTGGCCGGCCGGCTTGAATTTATTTAACACCCCCAACCGCTCCCCATTGGACCCCCCAACCACCCTTCAAAGTCCAATCCTATCCATTCCGTCTCCAATTGTCTCTATATGCAGCTCACCATTGTTATCCATTGCAGCCTATTCCATTCCTCTCTTTCTCCATGAGAGAGGGACACTATAAGCGTGTTTCGGCAAAAATAATAGACTTTGAAGTATTCTATGAGCAAGCCGACCTCATCAGTTAAGCGTGTTTCGGCAAAAATAGTAGACTTCGAAGTATTCGTGTTGCACTTCTTCCACCATAGAATTGATAGAAATGTTAAAATATGATTAATTAAACCTCAATGACTTCCTAGTAACATTCTAAACATTAAGGTCCTTTCCTTGGAATGAGATTTAAGAGCAAACAATAATAATTAAACCCCATGACAAAATACGTGTTCTAGAACAAATGCTAACCCACAAAAACGATACAAGTAAACCAATATAAAAAGAAGGTATAGTGACGTTCTAGCCTATATCCCAAAATAAATTATACAGTATATCATCTTTTTGAAGTTTTCTATTTGGTAATCAAGCCAATGGTCAATTTTACATGAAAGCGATGAAACTGATAAAAAGATAAATCCAACGACTAAAACAAATACTATAAACGTCATTCAATTAATTAAAAAAACTTCATTCAGGAACAAATTCTATCCCCTTTCGTAAATCCACCCACAAATAAATAAACACAATCTTCATCTGTATTTCCACGGTATATTTTCTTTAAAAAAAAAGTAAAAAAAAACCCAATGTAAAACTAAAATTCTATTTGAATTTTTAAAATTTTCATCAACCAAAACCTACCCAACTAACCCCGATTACCTTCAAACAACCGATCAGAAGACCGTTCTCCAACATCATCCATTTTCCCAGGTGACTTATTCTTCGACCAACTCGAACCGGTTCGGCCCATAAACGGTGGAGTCCAAGAGAAACCCCTCCGGTCCGGCCTGCTAAACCAATCATAGCTTCTCGCATTAGCACTACTTCCCACACTTCTCGTTCTATATCCCCTCCTTCCACTACCCTCTCGAGTAAAAGTAACCCCACAACTCGTCACCCGGTTCGGAGTTGAACCCACCAACCGGTTCCTCACTTCCTCCGGTAATCTCAAAGTGAACCGCTCGTGATTCTCTCCTTCTTGAACCAATGAATGACCTGTTGAATGTGAGCGTGGAAACGGAACCCAGTTCCCAATTTTAAACCCGGTTGAACTTGATCGAACCGGTCGAGCACGGTTCGGTGTAACTGAATAATTCACCTTAGGAGATGGAGAACGAGATGTAAGTGCAATACCTGGTCCTGGTTCTCTATTAGGGCTAATTCGGGTCGGGTCATCGGAATCGGATAAACTTGAATCCAGGATTTGAATTGAAGCGAAAGAAGTGTCACCGGGTCTTGGAATCAAATTTGCCCGACAAACGGGACACGTGGAGTGATTAACAAGCCAAGCATCAACACATTGAGAATGAAACACGTGGCTACAATTCGGAATCAAACGCAGCGTTTCATCGTCTTGAAACTCGTTTAAACACACGGCGCATTCTAGTGTAGCTCTTCCAATTTTGAGTCCTTTCACGGTGGAGTAAACGAAAGTCGGAAACGTTTCAATGATTTCAGTCTCAAGTCCACGGTGTCTCCGGTGACTTCCGGCGATCGGAATAGATAAATCGAATCTTCCTCTCATTCTCTGTTCAGCGCACTGTCGTGTGTAGACTGAGAGAAAACCGAGGATGAGAAACACACCGATTAAGATGATGAGCACAATTGCCATGGATTTGTCGAATTTGAGAGTGGTGATTTTGTCTGGTGGTGGTGGTGGTGGTAATGAATTTGGAATCTGCGCCGTTGACGGTGGCGGAGAAAGGAGGATGAAGAGGAGGAGGAGGAGGTAGAGAAGGGCATGATTGGAATTGAAGTGAAAATTGAGTGGTAAAGTGTTCATTTGCTGCTATTGCAAGCAAAGAAAGAATTAGAAGTCTCTGTTTCTAATCCTTATCTTAATTAGTAATGATGATACTATAGAGTACCCCGCTAATTACTCTCCTTTGTACTCTTTTTTTTCTTTCTGATTGTTTATGATTTGCATCTTTGTTTCTAAAGGGTAATAGAAAAAGTAGATTAGTGAGGTGTTGACTTTTTTTTTTATGTGTAAGGAATTGTTGTTCAACTATCTAGAATGGCTTGGCTCTATGGTTTTATTAATTTTCTAATTTTGAAGGAGAGTCTTTCTAGACTATGCTTTTTCGGTTTGATGATGTGATTTTAACATAGGATATGAACTTTTTTATTTTATTTAAGTTATATATTTGGTTGGTTGGAGAGAGATTTCTTTTTAAAATTATATTTAGATACATTCATATAAGGTGGTTTGAACAATAAATTTAAAAGTTAAAATTGTATAAAAAAATAAAGTTAAAATCAATTATATAATAAATTGTTTAAATAGGATCAATTTTTTTATACAAAATAAATTAAACTTAAAAACATTTAAACATGTTAGAATATATTATGCGTATTTAGAATCAAACGTACATAATACACTAAATTTAGTTAATTTTGTTCTAAGTATTGGAGAGAAGGATCACCCTAGTGTAGTGGGTAGGGGAAAATATGCATACCTAAACCCTAGAGGAGAGGGAAGGGAGCAAAATCAATTAAAAGTAGTTTATTTTAGAAGATTATCAAATATGGCTATCCCTCTAAAAATGAGAGAATTAGAGGAGAGACCATTGTGTTTAAAAATTAAATTAAAGACCTCTTTAATTTAATGTGGTTGTAATTATTTTTAGAATAAAAATGTAATTTTATTCAATTAAAATATCACCTCTTATCTACCAAACACATCATTTGATAATACATGTCAGTTTCGATCCATTTGTTATTTATTACATTAAAATTTGTCTTCTCTCTTCCTGTCACTTGAATCCATACAAATCTATTGGATAAGATAAGATTCTTTTAAAATAGAATAAGATTCTCTTTATTTTATAACCTTCTTGATTTTAAAATAAAAATAGTTGTTAGTTGAATAAAGGTTGCATTATTATGTAGATTTTTTAAGTTATTTAAATGTAATAAATTTATTCTTTAGGTTTTTTACGTACCTTTTAGATTCTTTTAGTTAATTAATTGTAATAAGTTGGATTTTAAGTTTTTTTGTATCAATTAGATTTTTTAAGTTATTTAACCGTAACAATTTGAAGGATTTTAGATTTTAAAAGTAGTGGTTATTCGGAGTTCGAAAGTTATAATTAAATAACTTAAATGACCTAAATAATACAAAAAAATACTTAAAAAACGGAAGTGGTATGAAAAAACTTAAATGTATTACAATTAATTAACTTAAAAGATATAAGTGGTAGAAAAACTTAATAGAGAAAATTAACCATTATTCTTTGGAAAAATTTCAAAATGTTACTATAAAGAGTTAAAGACTGAAAATTAATTTTTTTTAACGGGACTGAAAAATGTTATAAAGACTGAAAATTAATTACCCAGATCCTCCAGACTGAAAAAATTTCCACTCGTTGCACTCTTACCACCAAATCCTCCACACACACACACAAAAAAAAAAAAAAGTAATTTGAGATTTTAGTCTTTTGACTTTCGTAGTTGTGACGAGCTGCACGTCGCGTTACAACAACTTAGGGCCTGCTCTTTCTCATTTGACACAACGTTCGTGTCTGTTTGTCTTGTTGTTAGAACTTAAACTGAATTTAAAAACAATCAGAATGAATATACTTGCCTCAAGTGATTTTATTATTGAGGTCCGCGGCTAAAGAGTACAAGCTTTCCCACCAAACCATAACCTTATATTGTCTAAAAAAAACTATTAATTATGTAAAATTATGGATGCAGTTGTTTTTTTAAAAATTAAATATCATATGTGCGTAACTGTGGATACTAATCCCTCGAGCATTATAGAACTCAAATATGCAGAAAATTCTCTCTAAGAGTTTTAACGTTATTGCATGCTTAAGACCGGATTCGAACCAAGACTTTAGTTAAGCTAGAAGAATACAATCCATTTAAGTTTGATCCTTATTTTGAATTGATGTTTTAGATTTATTTTTCCGACTTTATATTACATTATATTTACACTATTAGCATTTGTGTTACTTCCTCCGATCCTTATTATTAGATAAATTTCATTTTTTAGGTTTATTGGGCAAGTTATCTATCTGGTCTATGTTAGCGTATTGTTGTCTTCTATGTTAGCATATGTTATTTTGTTCTAACAGTTTTTATTTTATAACTAGAAATAAACAATATTCAAATGTTTATTCATCACATTAGATACGAATGATTCATTTTTTTTTAGTTCATAAATTCAAACGATTGCTTTTGAATCAAGGCATTATTGCAACAAAAAAAAAAAAGTTAAGTACTCTAGTTATAAGGTTTTAGGATCTGGATTGAAAAAGAGACCAATTAGGAAGTGTTTTGTTTCATCCCAAATTATAAAGGCTAATAATGCCAACATAATATAACATAAATGACCAATTCCAAAGAAGAAGAAAATTGAGAGAGAAAATGAACGGTTGGAACAGTTGGTGAATATGAAATGGCGTAAAAAAAATATTTAATTGATATTTAATTTTTTTCAATTAAGATAAAATAAAATTGAGAGAGGAAATGATAAACTACATGCTATTTGAAGTAGCTTATTAAAAATATATTATAATTTAGTTAAAAAAAACTATAAGCTCAAAAGAAAAATTGTTATCAATTATGTCTATTTTGATCGTATGAAGTTATAAACTATAAGCTTGAAATATTATCTTGTCCAACAAAACATGAGAAAAATAGGTAGCGTATTGTAATGTGTTTATGAGAAATATTATATTGCTCAGTCGCTAGGCTGAGAGTGTCCTATTCAAATGCAGTGGTGGGTGGGAGGAGAGTGGAGGAGAGGCAGGGGAAGGATATTCCTAGACTGATGATTCAACCAACCGAAGCTAGGATGAAAGAGTTGGAGGGGTGCTTTGTGGGTTTTCTTAGTCATTCTGGCGGGGGGATTCTATTCATTATGGTTTGATTATGGAAGGGTTGGATAAAATTGCAGTTTGGCCGATGAGAGGAGGTATGGTGTTGTTAAAGTCAGATGTTCAAGGGGAGATAGTTAGAGCATCTGAAAATCATTCTCAATGGTGGGCAGCTCATTTCAAGGAGTTGAAGGTTTGGTCACCAAATTTAGTGGCTAAAACAAGGACATTGTAGATTAAGATTTTTGGCATACCACTTCATGTGTGGGAGGAAGAGATCTTCAAGAAGATAGGAACTTTGTATGGTGACTTTTTGGATTTTGATGAAGATACAATTTCTAAGAAGAGGTTGGATGTGACAAGATTAAAGGTTTGCACTCAAAGGAGGGGAGTTATTGATGATCAGATTGATATCTCAGTGGTGGGGGCAGTTTTTGTGTTAACCGTGGTGGAAGATTTTGGTGAGGTGGTGGTGAGTAGGGAGGTTGAAAGCAGGGAGTGGGAGGTGAATTCATCTGGTGGCCCAGGTGGGGAGGAGCTGGTGGGTACGAAGCTTGGGGTTCATTCTGATGAGGATGGCGTAAGCCCTAAGCAAGTACTGGTAGGGAAGAAAGTACGTAGTCTTAGGTTCATGGTAACCAAAGAGAGGATGGGACAAGAGGAAGGTCAGAATGAAACTTTTTGTCAAGTGTAGCAATCAATACCTGTTTTGGGAGAAGATTTTTTGAATAGACCAGTCAGTGAGGACCACGTGGCGGAAGAGCCAGCTGTTGCTGGTAGGTTGGAGAAAGAAGGGGATGGGGCGGGGTCTACAACATTAAATGACCTTCATAAGAAAGAGGCACACGCGCGAGTGATGGATGGGGAAAGTCAACAACTGCAAGTTGGGGACAACATTTGCATTGAAGATGCGGCGACTAGCCAGAGGGGGTCCAACTTCTTGGAGCAAGCTCAAGCCTCTGGTGGGCCTCGGGTAGCGGACCGGGTTGCTGGGTCGAAAGCCCAAAAGAAGATCCAGGAGGTGTGTTTACTTGGGTCGGGTTCGGATTCCAATGCTAAAGGGTCGGACTGTACTGTTTCTGTTAACAAAGGTGATTCAGTATATGCCAAGGGTAGTAAACCGGTCTCAGAAAATCTAGGGGGGTGAGGAGAGTGAATAAACATTTGTACTTTAGATCAGAGGAATCAGACTTCTCTGATTTCAGTGATTCAGTGGCCAACCAGAAAGAACAGGCGGAGAAGAACTTGAAAGTTGGACAGAAACAAAGGCAAAGGAGAAAGAAGGTGAAGGATGGTGAGCAATTGGGAATGTCTTATAAACCTCCTCTAGAGGTGAACTGTAAAGATAAAAGGGGAGGCACTCGTGGAAGAAAGAAGGAGGACTTAGAAACAACAAAGCTGTCAATTGATACAGAAGGGAGCAGAACTATACGTAGTCATTTTCAAGAGGACCAAGAGGCTTATGATAGCGAGGATGAAGAGTGGAAGGAGGTAGGGTCTGTGGCGAAGAAGGAGGGAGTAGCAACAGTGGCAGTTAGGCGGTCAAACTCCTCATCCAGTTTTGGTTTAAAGATGATTATTGCTAGAAATCAACAGGAGAAACAGAGGGATATGAGCTCTGTCAAATTAATTGATCATATTAAGGAACTTAAACAATCCAAATTGTTTGGCATAAAAAATCAAGTGGGTTTTTCCTTTATTTTGGAAGATGAGGAGGCTATGAACATGAAGGGTGTGGCCGGAAAAGCCAACCAAGCTGGAAATGCTTCAATAGGGGGAATTAAAGGTGATCAACGATAGTTTTGTCATTCAACATTAGAGGCTTGGGAGGGAGACAAAAGAAAAATAAAATCAGGGAGTTGGTTAGAGATCATAAGGTAGACTTTATAGCTTTACAAGAAACAAAGATGGAAGAGATCACTGCTAGGCTTTGTTTTAATTTATGGAGGAGTGAAGATTGTTGTTGGGAGTTTTTACCGTCGGAAGGAAATAGTGGAGGTTTACTTTCTATTTGGAGAAAATCTTCATCAACCGTGAATTACACTTTCTCCAGAGAAGGTTTTGTTGGGGTGTCTTTGGAGTGGGGTGCTTTGAAAAGAAGATGTGTGTTAATAAACGTCTATGCTAAATGTGATTCGGAAGCGAAACGGAGGTTATGAGAGAGATTAATCCTTGCTAGAAGATATTTGGGGGAGGGAGGGTGGTGTATTATGGGTGATTTTAATGTGGTGGGGGAAAATGGTGAAAGAAGAGGTGTTAACGTGGAAGCTTCATCAAACCAACTTTTAGATATGTCGCACTATCAAAATTTTGTTAGGAATGTAGAGTTAGAGGATCATAATGTTGTTGGGAGGAGATTCACTTGGTATCATCCGAATGAGAGATCTATGAGTAGAATAGATAGAATGCTTATTTTGGAGGAGTGGAATCGGTTTTGGGGGGACTCAACGTTATGGGTGCTTCCAAGAGATGTGTCGGATCATTGCCCTTTGGTCCTCAAGGTGGGTGGATGGGATTGGGGCCCAAAGCCTTTCCGTTTCAATAATTATTGGTTGGAAAATCGTAAATTGAAGGATGTGGTGGAGGAATCTTGGAATGTACAAGAGGTTAATGAGTGGATGTGTTGTGTCTTGAAGGATAAATTGAAAAATTTAAAAGGAAGGCTGAGGGAGTGGAATAAGGAGGAGTATGGTTCAATGGATACGAGAATATTAAGGATTAAGGAGGAGATAGAGGAGCTAGATGTGCGGGGAGAGGAGTCCATGTTAAGTGAGGAAGAAGTCCAAACCCATAAAGACAAGTTTTCTTTGCTTTGGAGCTTGCTAAACCCAAAGATCTAGAGTTAAGTGGTTACGGGACGGGGATGCAAATACAACATTTTTTCATAATTGTATGAAGGCAAGAACTAGTGGTAATTGTATTAGGGCCTTGAAGGTTGGTGGTGAGTGGGTTCAAACTCTGGTGGAGGTGAGGAGGGTGGTAGTAGATTATTTTATAGAAACCAATTTGTGGGTAATGGCGGTAATAGACCTATGTTGGATGGGGTGACGTTCAACATGCTTTCAGAGAGTCAAAAATTGGGTTTGGAAGAAATTTTTACGGGTGAGGAAATTGAAGCGGTGGTGAAGGAGTGTGATGGTAATAAAAGCCCGAGTCCGGATGGTTTTAACTTCGCTTTTATCAAAAGATTTTGGTATTTGTTGAAGGATGAGGTGAGAATTATGTTTGACCAATTCTATGCAAATGAGGTGATTCCAAGGAGCTTACTGATGAGCAAAACCGCAAGTGTACGGTTCTGCCGAAGTAGTAAAAAGAGAGTATCGTTCCAACAGGGAGTTGTTTAATTTGATTTACTTTTAATGGATGATTAGAGAGTTTGATTGTAAAGTTTTAGGTTTTAAAGGTTTTAAAACAATAATAATAAAAAGCGCCTTGGGATTATTGGTTCATCATAACAACGAATCCTTCACAAACAAACCATAAACCATGACATTATATTGGACCTACTTTCTAAAGACAAGTTTCTCTTTAGCGTATCAAAGCCTCTCTCGAGGTGCAGTGAGTGTGTTCCTCTAATAATCAAGCCTATTCTCATGGTTGATTATTATTGAAATCCTTGAAGAACGAAACTTTATATGTCTCAAGGTTTGCTAGACTATTCTCATGTTTCGCAATCCTTGTCTAAATTCACTTGTTCCAATATCAAAGCTCCGCTCTCGCTTTATGAATTGATATTTGATATGATGAATTAACAAATACTAACCCTTCGCTCTCGCTTTATGAGTTTGGCATTTGTTAATTAATTATAAAAACGGTGAATTAGATTAGAAAGTAGATTTATATAAAATTAGGGTTTATGGCTTGGTTTGATTGAGATTACGTCATTAGACTTATCCAACAATCCCAAGACAAGAAAGGTCTACTCACT
>Ga0315915_1004987_pt1 | contig 16612 bp, 10 predicted proteins | sample MpolbnodulesMG_FD_207738 | JGI IMG/M metagenome (GOLD analysis project Ga0315915, IMG submission 207738) | Medicago polymorpha root nodule microbial communities from Los Angeles, California, United States - branched nodules | ecosystem: Host-associated > Plants > Roots > Nodule | place: USA... | reverse complement strand
AGTCATAACACTTAACAAATATTTATTTAATCACGAATAGATTTTATGACTGAGCTATTCACTAGAAATATGAGTTCATTTAATTCTTGAGACAAAGTAGGACCTTGATACAGAGTGGTGCAAATGGATGATCATCTTGTGCCTGAAGATCTTCAATCTGGGCCATCTTAGAAATTCTGTTTCGCCTCTCCTCTACAACCCCATCAGATTCTGTATAGTGGTACAAATTAAGAGCTTGCACAGCATGAACGGAAAGGAAAAGGACAAGAAATAAGTTAGTTTCACTGACCATGTTTTCTCCGAGCAAGCACTTCTACCGCTGTTCTTGGATGTTCCATATCTATATCTACATTTATGTTTGAAATCTGAATCATCAGACCAGACAATTCTAACATAAATATGTTGCACCTACACAGGTTTAATTGCATATTCTGAATTCAATTTATTTCGGGACTATTTTGATGTTTGGATCAACACTTTCAAATGTACAGAAAACACTTGGTGCCAATAAAATGCTTCAACAGAAAGAAACAGGAGGAATTTAAGATACACAGTAAAGTTGGGGATTTGCAGTTAGAACCATCATTTTGTACAGCCACTAAATGATCTGCTCGAGAAACAAGTTTTAAAAGAATGCACAAAGTAGAGAAGTAGATGTATCTGAAAAAGTGTCCGGAAAATCTCCTATCCTATTTCTATGAAGTAATTACACAAGAGATAGAGAACCAATGCAATAAATGAGCCGGCGTATGAAGCAACTAGTTGATGCAATAAATGAGTCGGCATATGAAGCAACTAGTTTCTCTTCCTTCACTTTGAATTTGAACTATTATTCATTTTTGTAGAGCATAATCATACAGCAACTTCAATACGACTAATGGAGTAGTGCAAATTAATCACGTGCTTTTCCAAAAAAAAAAAAAGTGAATGATTCAATTATGAAATGTATATTTAACAATCTTAACACGTTTACAATCAAAAGACCTTCTTTCTTTCTGATTGTAGAGTTTAAGACAGAAAGTATAAGGAATGAATTCCATGAGACAGAGACATAAAACATCCAAAATGAGAACAAAGTTTAAGAATGAAATTATGAAACAAAAAAAAAAAATTATCAAAATAGAGAGAGAGAGAGAGAGAGAGAGAGAGATTACCTAAAGTTTTTCCTTCAAGAACCACCTCACTTTGTCTGTTGAGATCTTGCAACAACGTTCTCCGATACAGAGTATTTTGAGCTTCAGATGTTTCCTTGCTACCATCACGGAAGATCCCATGATCCTTTTCACCAAATAGAGCAAAGAGTTAAAATACAAAAATTCAATGCAGACTAGTAGTTCTGAACTAACAAAACATGGATAGACAGCTGTGCTACATTTAAAATTTTGTTAATAAATAAATGATCACCAGCATACGTCTAGAATATGCAAATGACACGTGCACACAACTCATTCATAATCCACATTATATGCAGGAAAGAAAAAAGAAGAATTATCAGAGGCTACAGACAGCAAAGATAATAGAGCCTCTAACGGGTAAGACAACCAAGACAAACTAACTCAATTAGTAACCTCACCAATCCCTCAAGAATAGCCATTAGCTGAATATTGTAAACAGTTATCAAGGCAAGGGTAAGATCAATAGAAGTAGAGAAAGGTGATTCCTACCTAATGAGCACCAAAATCTGATACCGCAACTATCCCCTAAGTTGAAAGAAACCTTGTGAGTGAAAGTGAAAGAAGCAAGTCATGAGAGCTAATTTTTCCGTGGACTAAAGTTGAAAATCTTGTGATATCTAACCAGTCATTAGAGGACGACATTGGAAAGGATTCAGAATCTTCTTATCCATATTGTTGAAACTATTTAGATGTTAGCACAACTGTTTTGTTTATTTCTATTCATTTATAGGACAAAATTGTCATATGTTGTTCAAGTACAACAGGTCATACGCTACCCATTCTCAGTAATCAGCAGAAGTATGACATAATTGTAAGGGTGCAGAACATTTGGATATGCGGTCATTCACATTATCTCTCCTCCATTGGGCGGGAAACCGTATCCTAACATCCAACAGTATTCTCTTTCTAGCTATTGGCATCCATAAATGAGTGAAATTTATTCCTGCGCTTGGATTCTTAATTGTTTTAGCATTGCAGTTTGGGGATTTGATTCTTTCTCCTCTCACCCACTTATCATCCCTGACATGTGGGCAAAGGAAGAGGAAGATTGACGGCTGTACGTGTTCACCAGAAGCTGGGACAATGACTTGAGGAACACAGACAGGTCAGTTGGGATGGAACAATGATGGTCAAAGAGTAACTGGACTATTGGAAGATAACAGACATGGCCGCAAAGTAACACGGCAAAAGGTTACCCTTATGCAAAACTGTAGCAACAAAATGTTACTCTTATGATATCTTAAACAAATTTTTAACCTTGTAACATACATTAGAGTTCACGTTCCATACACATATATTCCTGAAGATGTGTTTAGATATCTTAAAACTTCCATAATCTTATGCTGCAAAATTAAAGCAGCATAGCCTTCCTTTATTTCAGACTACACAACTATAGCAACTTCACTTTGAGACTACAAGACAGCCTTAGTGAAAAATCAATCTTTTCTATGTTCCTATGCTTCCTCCCAAGTCTTGGAAACATCAAGGAAAAGATATGGAGAATATGTTTTTGAATCCCTTAAATAAAATAAAACAACTGAACTGCCAATTATCCGTCTTACTAAAATTGTCGACAGAGTGTAGTAAGAGTTGCTAGCACTACTTTGCGCAAAGAATGATTAAGAATTGCAACTGAAAGTTTTACTTTAAATGTAAATTGAAAAACGACATAATATATGAGATGCAGAATAGTTTCATTCACCCTACAGGAAGATGAGTGTAATCATCTCCTTGGTCTGCTTCCATGTCTAAAGTTGGATCGACACGTCGAACCTGCAAAAACACACAGTGAAGTAAATGGAAGTGAGAATTAAAGTTTGAAACGACAAGATTTTCAACAAGATTAAAAAAGAAAAAAAGAGGAAGACCTTCTTTCGAGCTTCATTTTCTAATATCTCGTCATCTTTCAAAAAAACAGCAAGATCTTCATCTTCAGCAGCCTCAGCAGCTGCTGCAATAGCATTTTTGGTACTATGGAGATATTCAGCTTTAAAGTATTTGTTCCAGAAATCTACCTCGCTCATCTGGAATTTGAAGGCCATGGAAGAAATAAAATAATTCAGTGTGCACAGTAATGGATTAGTTTAGATGAGAAAATATAAAAGATGATAACAGAAATTTATTGACATCTATAATACCTTACTGGGTACAAAATTGAGGAATGCCTGGTGAACTGCTGGTTTGAGGGCAAAAATCTGGAAAGACAACAATGCAAAGAAAGTAAGGAAATAGTCTGCAAGTCATTTCTTCAAGTGAAAGAAGAAATATTAGAAAATGTGAAAGAAATACAAGTGAAGGAAAAAATGAATTCTCTAAAGTAGAAAATAAATCAATACTGAAGTTTAGGATGAAATATAAGAGGATAAAAAATTTATTTAATTTACAGGGATTAGAAGAGGAAAAGGAAAAGAAAGAAATAAAGCTAGAATAATTTGATGTGATATAAAATACAAAGAACCAACAGCATTTTATACAAAAATTAGGTCACATACTACTACACAAACCACGACCTACAAATATAGAAACACGAAATTAAAAAATAAATCATAATGTTCCTTCCTCAATTAGCAGACTGCATTATCCTATAAGAAATGCACCAGTGCAGTCCCAAGATAGTCTAATAAAAGCATCCATAAGAAATACAAAGCATAGACATAAGCAAAAAGGAAAAATAGTTCCAACCCGTAAGACAAAAATGGAAGCTGCGACAACAACCCCCAAACACTAGAAAACTTTCTCAAAATAAGTTAAACATAAAAATTTAAAAAACTCTGAACTCAAAGTTAAAAAAAAAACTCTCATTAACCTTCAAAACAGAAGAGCCAGCCAACTTCAATAGAATAAAACCTTTTGAAATGACAATTTATTATGACTAATCTTGGAAGTCCTTTTCAACCTCCTCATTATTGTACGTCTACGGTTGAGAAAATATCTTAAAATCCCCATCAAACTAACTAACTTTAATATCCCCAAAAAATCATTCCATAAGATGTAGAACTCAAACAAGTAAAATCTCAAATAAAATAAGTTGCTCATGCACTAATTGTAGCTACAAAAAAAAAAAAAAACTAATCATGTTGATACTCAGATAGGTTGAAAGCTATTACTCAATTTATTGACGACAAAAACACAAGTCTTATCCCAATAAATAGAATTTCAATGAGAATCCCAATAGATGGAGTTGGCTACATACATATGTCAATTCACACCACAATATCTTAAGTCTTACGATGGAACATTTACTTCTAAACCTCTCTTAATTTTGTTCAAACCATCCGGGAAGAGACTGCCACATTTTTTACAAAGGGGGCTATCCCAATTTTCTCTTCAATGATCGGATTGCTAATCCAATCTTCTGTGGTCGTTCGTTCAATGTAAAATTATTAGTCTCAACAACACCGAGTTTACTTTCTCGTTGGCTCTTTGCGACCAAACATCTTGTCTTGTACAACATTTCAAGTCTTATAGTTGTAATTTTTCTGAGTGATATTTTTATATCATAGTCATGCCCAAAGAATTCCTCCATTTCAGGCACACTGCTTAGATCCTACGATTGACGTCACCCTCTATCCCCCCATATTACTTTGTATGATGGACTCAAACAAAAGTACTTAACCATGAAACTTGTTGTATTGTAGATTCTCCAATTTTCACATTTAAGTTAGGATATGTCTCTTCGAGGGCAAATGGAACCCCACAGCCAGAGATGGTAGTGAAAATACCCTCTCATATTATAATTATTCTTGATTTCAACTCAATATCACCTAATATCAGTATTACAAACTAAGTGCAAGCATATGAATGCACAAGAAAAACGCATAGAAAAGATGTGAAAACTATGTCATGTTACATGTGCAAAATATACTTTTGTGCTAGCATAAACTATTTAATGTAGCTATCTATATATACCCCTACTCGGCATGCTATTTCAGTGCATAACAGCATAAATCAAACCCGGTTAGCTCCCACCAATTAGCTGAACATTTAAAGCAAAAAATTGAGCCTTGAAATTTAGTATCATTATATGTAGCATTGGAAACTTTAAACGATTCAAGACTTAGCTGGAAATCTAGTGAACTAAAAAAGAGCAGAGTTAGATGTAGTCCCATGCCTGATATTTTATCTCTGGAGTCAATTGAAATTTAACCTGATTTATCTGAAAAACAAAACAAGAGAAAACAACCCAGTTGTTATTACATATATGCATGCACCTGAAGCTAAAAAATCCAGTGCTGAGAGATCATGAACATGGCTTTAAAAAATTGAGAACCCAATATAACAAATAATACTAAGTTGGCTACATGCATCAAAAGAAGCTTAGGTCTTTATTGAAATCATCATTGTATAAAATGCATGAGATAATAATAATAATAATAATAATAATAATAATAATAATAATAATAATAATAATAAGGCTAAAATATGCTTTTAGTCCCTGCAAATATAGCGAGTTTGGATTTTGGTCCCTGGTAAAAAAAAAAAATGAAATTCATCCCTACAAAATTTTTTGTTTTTGAAAATAGTCCTTGGCCCCACTTTACTGATGATTTGGCACATTTATGCCTACGTGGCATAAATTTAATTATTTAAAAACCATTTTTAAAAACAAAAAATATTTTTTCGAAATTAAAATAAAACATTTAATTTAAAAAACATATTAAGTTTAATTAAGTAATTAAAAAGGTAAAGAAACTGCAGAAAAGGGGAAAATTCATAAATTTATCCCTCTGTCCAGAAATTCATAGCCAAGTTCTTCAAAAAACAGAACTGAACAGCAAGAGAAACCATGATCTACCTCTTGGATCTACAATAGTAACAACAAGAGAGAAGCAATAGAGGTAAGAAACACAACAACAGATCACCGTCTACAATTCACCATGAACTCAATTCTTGACAAAACATTTGTTTCCAATCCATAAACAAAAACTAACAGCAACCAACGTAAAACAAATTCAAGGAAAGAAATCACTTCTCCGCCACCGCAACTTAAGACTCCTCCACCACCGTCCTCGTCGCGCTACAAAATGCACCACCGTCATCACCTCTGGCGTCCGATTCACCAACCACCAGATTCGCCATCACCGGCAACTGCCACAACGCTACCATTCTCACGCGTTTTCGTTTTCCACCAGATTCGCATCATCACAAATATCAAAACCCTCCAAAATCACACAACCTAAATCCAGAAATTCATCCCAAAATCTCAAAGTTCACACAAACCCTATATCAAATCCTATCTGGAGGGTACAGTCACGATGCCGGAGGTGCCTGTGCGCCACTCTCGTATGGTGCTAGCGGCGGTTACGGAGGCGGATGAGGTGGTGGCAGATATGGATATGGTGGACATGAAAGCGATGGTGGTTACGGAGCAAAAGGAAGAAGAAACAGAGGTAACAATGGTGGTTTTAATGGTGATGGAAAAAATGGTGAAACATGATGTTGTTGCAGAAGAAGAAGAAAAGGGTTAGAGAAGAAGAGGAGAGAAAGAGAATGCTGATACTTTAATTTTCAATTTAATTAAACCTTTTTTTCTAAATTTTGAAAACTAAATTAAATTTTAATTAAAATGATTTTTAAATTTTTTAAATAAGGCAATTGCCACCTGTGTGCCATGTGTACGTTCTTGCACAGTCAGCGAATGCCACTTAGGCCGAAATGTGCCAAATCATCAGTAAAGTGGGGCCAAGGACTATTTTAAAAAACAAAAATTTTTGCAGGGATGGATTTCAAAAAAAAAAATTACCAGGGACCAAAACCCAAACTCGCTATATTTGCAGGGACCAAAAACATATTTTAGCCTAATAATAATGATGATTATGATGATGATGTATGAAATAATTTCATACATATAATAATCAAAACAAGCTACAGATCCTTATTAAAACCAGTGTTGTATAAAATGTATGAGATTATATATATATATATATAGCAATGATAATAATAATAATAATATCAGACATATTTGGGTAGAATTTTTAATATTCAAAGAACAATCGAAGTACAAATATGACAGAAATAGTGGGGGCATTTGATTAGCATTTCTAAAAAAAAATAACTTTAAAAGCTAAAAATAAAACAAAAAAGTTTATTGTTCTCGGATTTTAGAACCAAGTAAAACAAACATGGAATTCTAAAAATTCATAATAAGGGCAAGCTTCAAATGCATCGTCAACTATTGTTTTGTAAACAATTTCCTTTTATGGACTCGTCCATAAACACAGAAGTTCATTAGCTTTGTAAACAATTTCCTTTTATGGACTCGTCCATAAACACAGAAGTTCATTAGCATAAGACGACGATCTAGGGCATCTACTTTCAGTGACATGTGCACCACTAGCAGTAGTATAGATTTGCTATGTCCTTGTCATGTAAATGTGGAGTCCCTAATCTTTTAAATACAAGACAATTATTACAGTTTGCATTGCCTGATTTTCCCAATCCTATTGTGTCTTCTCTACCCAAGAGCGCTTGGATGAGATGGCAAGGGATCTCTTCCAGCTTAACCAGAGGTCTTGGGTTCGAATCCAGCCATGGGAATGCAGAAGTGTTAAATCTCTTGAGGGAGAGCTTCGTACCTACTGCGGTCCTACCCGACTCGAGGGAAAAGTCTCTACAGTTGCGCGCAGTGGATACCCGATTCACACAAAAAAACTGTGCATTCTCTTCAACTTATTAATTCCTCCAAACACTTGAGAAAAGTATACAACTTAGCAATCAGTATTAGACTTAATAAAAGACCTCACCATTAATGAAGAGGATATTTTAATCAGGGTTTTAAAATTTGAAGACTCTAATCACTTTCAAATAAAACGACAAACCAGATTTCATCTCGAAACATTATGATAATTTCTTTTAAGTACAATGACAAATGAGTGTAATAGCTATATTTGGGTTTTGCTAACAAGAGCATACCTATTATATTCTAATCACCGATACAATCAGCTTGTTTTATTAATGTTAGATCACTTTTGATAGTAAATACGTTACCCAAACACAAATTTTAAAGACTTTGTTTTCGATGGTTATTCTTACAAACTGTAAAACAAAACTAATCAACCATATTCATCAGGTTCAAAGCCCGTTTGCCATAGAATTGTCATACACTAAAAGCTTCCAAAAGCTGAGTTCTGTGCTCAATAACAGACGAGAATAAAAAAAATCCTAAACAATATTCAATATTTCATTTGATGTGGCTTTTAAACAATTACTTAGCTGCAACATACAGACAGTTAAATATACAATGTTCTCATGATGAGATCCAAACCCATCTGAGTGCAATCAAAAAAATAAAGTATAAATGCAAAAGAGAAGATGCAGTGCCATACCCGACCATCACTAGTAGGCTTTGTGTCGAAGATCAAAGAATTTTTAAATCCAATCCTTTGTTTTAACTTTCGGCTTTCATCTTGGTCGAGCAATTTCTGTAAAATGTTTTTAAAGATAAGTAATTTACAAGAGAATCGGAGGGTAAGATATCCTCCATATAAAAACGGATACATAAATAGAGCAAGGCTCTACAATCTCTCTGCCTATATATTAGAGTAACCCCTTAAAATGACCAAGTCCTAAACACAAATATTTGATTTGCAATATACTTCATGTTGTATTTTTTTGTTTTTTGTTCTTTATGAATAAAAACTCTTTCAATCATCATAATATCAACAACGGATCTATCATTATTAAATATATAAAGGCCCCAGGGTAGTTTAATATCCAGATGCCCTTGGCAAACAAGGAATAAATACTAAGAACAGTAATACACTACATAGTAATATATCTAGATTACATTTACCCTCTTTGTAGCCCAAAATTCTGATTCTGTAAGCTTATCACTCATCACAAGTTCCATATGAATCTTCTTCAATTTACTGCAATAGTTGAACTTAAGCAAAATCAATAACAGTGATCCAGTCAAGAAATAACTTAAACTAAGACGACCATATGACCATGGGTTAACTACTAAGTGGCATTTTGAGCAAGAGCAACTATAAATAAATAAATGGATAATTTTAAAGTAACAGTACAATAGCAAAACAAAGAGGAGTTTGCAACAAGAAATTAAGCCATGAGCAGAATAGTAAACAATATTTTCTTTCATAAAAGTTGAAGTACAATAGTAAAAACCAAATACCTATCTTCTCCTAATAGCTTCATCCTCAGTGTCATTTCGGCAGTGCTAAGCTGTTCATCGGAAACAACTTTTGGGGCTTCTACAGGCTTGCTAATAATACCAGCTGCTCAAATGTACCAAAAAAACACAATAGGAAAACATATATGAAACAACTGAAAATAAAAAGTATTGATAGATGAATAAAGAAAGGGAATAAAAGAAAAATCATGACAGCTCAGAATCTCCTTTTTCATGTTACTTTACTTCATACCTTCTTTGTTAACAATTTCTAGTTGTAAATTATAACTGCATTAGAAAATCAATAGGAAGGTCGATACCATGTATGCTCAAATTCTTTATAAGATAAATTATTTGGTGATGCATCAATTTTTGCTCTGGCGTGTGTATTGATGCAAGAACTAAATATATAATTTAGCACATCTAAAATCATATTTTTAAAACATCTTTTAATGGTTTGGATATGTTTAAACAATGAAAACCTTTTGAAAGAAACTCTAACTCTGAAACACAAGCCTGCGGTCAAACAGTGTAATAGCAAATCAGGCAAAGCACCAGTGTACCACAATTCAATGAATGATAATTAAGTTACAGAAACCACAGAAGAAGATTTTAAATAGAAATAAAAAATAAAAAAAACAACACCAACAAAAAATATATTTTATTTAGCAGTAGCCAAAATAGAAACTTACCGGCAAATTCCCGGCAAACATGAAGATCTGAAAAGCTTTCAAACTCAAAGATGTAACTGCCCTGGAACATAACACCATATAATTTTAAAAGTTCATTTTAAGAAACAAACATTACTCACGTAAAGCACTGCACTACTAAGTTAACCATAGCACACAAAATGAAATGAATATAACTCAACAGAGCAGTGTTTAAACAAAAAATAAAATTAAAAAATCGAACAAACACAACACTCAGGCTACATAAATACCACCACAATGTAGCAAAGAATAGCAACAGCTGAAATAAACAAAAAAAATACCTGAGAATGTAGAAGGTTTAGCCATGGTGGTTTGGTTGAGCCCTCTTTGGTGTTTTTTTGACCTAAATTTTCGCAATCAGAATATAATAAACAACATCAAACTATGCACACAACACATGTTATCAATAATATTCTGATATTAGACAAACAAAAACGTATTGTAAGACTTAAATAGTTGTTAAGGAGTGAAGGAACTCGCATTAAGCTTTACAATCAGTTTACTGATTCAAAGTCGAAAGCTTGTTCGAATAAACTTTTTTAAGTTATCTATTGACAAAAGCATTTGCGAGACTTTCTATGAGAACTTATAAAAACATCTTATGACACGTCCATAAATTGTTTCGATCATAACCACTCCAGGAAAGCTCATGAAAACAACTTATAACTTATATGAAAACAATTTGACTTTATTTTATTCGTTGTTATAGAAATAGCTTATACATAATCACTTATATGATAAGCACTTAATTAAGTTGTTTAGTTGATAAGTACTTTTGATTAATCTGAAATCAACGTCAAGCTTGTTGTTTGATGTTGGATCATTAGGCTTGAAAACAACTTTCTGTCGAGTCTGCAAAGCGAAAATCACGAATCAGGTATCAAAAATTGCCAATGTGAAAGAAAATGGAAACGATTAAGAATCAAGAGAGTACCAATTTGATTACACCAGGAGTACCAGGATCTTTCACGGTGGATTTGAATTTGGCACGCTTAACAACTTGTTGTACCGATGAAGACATCGTTAACCTAAAATGAAATCGCCGTAGAATTCAATTCCGGTAAGGGTTTAATTCAAAAGCGCTTTTAGGATCGAGAAATCGCTAATCAGAACCGTCACGTTTGGGAGAGAGCATTCTATCTACTCCGCGTTGTGAAGATTAGAGAATCGCGATTTATAGCTGTGTGATTGAGCGAAATTAAGGAGAAAAATGGAATAATCACTTCTAAGTTCGTAGAAAACGCGAGAAGCACCGGTGGGTGCCGCAGCCTATAATAATTTGCCTGCTATCGGAATACCTATACTTCAAAAGTATGTGTTTATTTTTAGTATTTTGATTTTTGCTAATTATTTTACTATCTCTTGTATTTCTTCAAACCATCGGTTTATTGATTTATTATTAAGATTTTTTATCTCAATTTATGTATTTTTCATTAACATTATAATTTATGTATTTTTTATTAACATTTTGTTGCATATTTATTTGTTTTTTTTTGTCGTAGCCTGTTGTCTAGAATTCACCTTTTTCAAGGTAAAAAAATGGGGTGTTTGGGGTTCGAACCCCAGTCCCTACATATAATAATGCATGTCTTGTCAACTGAGTTATGCTCACGGGTAGGGGTGGCAAAAATACCCATGTCCACGGGTACCCGTGGGTAATATCCGTCACGGGCACCCACTTCATTCACATCATAAAACAAATCATATGGATTATGTAAGAATCATGAGTTTTTTATGGATTATGTATCATTAATGAAATTTTGAATGGATTATGTATGAATGTTTAAAAGTTGAAGTTTTTTGGTAATTAAAAAAAGTTATTATTTGTACCAAAAATAAATAAATTCAAAAATTCATGGGTACTCGTGGATACCTTAATACCCGCGGCTACCCACATAATAGGTACCCACGAGGGTACGAGGCATACATGGGTATCATATTTATCCAACGGACCGGAGACGGGTATCATACTATCCATACCCATGAGTATCCATTGACATCCTTACTACTCACGGGACTTATGTTGCATATTTAACTAACAACATTGCACTTTAGTGCTAGTATTTATATGTTTTTGTTTGTGAATAGCATGTGATTATGTGAACTTAATTTACATATTTATATATGTACTTGATTAACATTCACTTGAAATTATAACTTCAATTAGTTACCTTTCTAAAAAAAGATCATTTATATTTAGTGCATTCAATTCATGTGATTTCGTCTCTGTATAAAGGAAGTCACGCAATAATCTTGACATTATAAATTAATGTGACGTTAATATTATTCATTATAAGAAACAATTGATAAATTGGCTTCCCCGCTTAAAAAATATATATATTGATAAATTGTCTTAAAGAATAATAGTTTAGTTGTGCAAACATTTTGTTTGAAATCCTTCCAATCTAGGCAACACATTTCCTCTTCCTCTATTTTTTTTTTTTTTGTATTGACCATTAATTCAACAAAAAAACAAGTTTGTTATTATTCAGACCAAACATGTCATCAAAGACCCCCCTTTAGCATGCAGCTTCACTCCAAAAGACACTATCAAACAAAAGCCATCAAATTCAAACTGAAACTACCAAACAAAACAAACCTCTCTCGTTCTGCAATTTGCCAAGTAACTCAACACCAAACCAAACCTCAAATATCTCTCCTTGTTTCTCTTCAAAGAAAAAATGTTTGTCAAGGTTCAACTCTTTTACATTCACACTCCCATATTCGCAAATGCAAACACCGACATAGACAAAACCGAAAAACTTTCCAACAACGCAGTCAAAAAACAGAAACTCCCTTTCAAAAATGGAACAAACGTCGTTAAACGCGTTCAAAGAACTGTTTTTCGAAGAAATCAACACACCCAGTTGAAGAAACAGTGTCCTGAGAAGAATTCAGAAGATGGGGTTGTTGAAAAAAGTAAAATTGGTTTGCACACCAAGTGTTCGACAAAATGTGTCAGTTACGGTGGAATCATTCCTTCGATTTTAAAAGACTTGGATATGATTGAGGATGTTGAAGAGGCGTTAAGACCGTGGGTGAGTAAGATTAATAACAAGGAAAGGAGTATTATTTTGAAGCAGCAGGTGAAGTGGGGTAGAGCTTTAGAAATTTTTAATTGGTTTAATGACAACGAGCTTGAATTGAATGTGATTCATTATAATATTATGATTAGGATTCTTGGGAGAGCGCGTGAGTGGGAGCTTTTGGAGGGTTTATGGAATCAGATGAATGCTAGAGGGATTGTCGCGACGAATTCTACTTATGGTACTTTGATTGATGTTTATAGTAAAGGTGGACTAAGAGAAGACGCGCTTTTCTGGCTTGAGACTATGCTGGAACATGGGATTCAACCTGATGAGGTGACTATGGTGATTGTGGTTCAATTGTATAAGAAAGCAGGAGAGTTTCAGAAAGCTGAGGAGTTTTTCAGAAAGTGGTCGTTAGGTGAACCTTTGAGGCCAAACAATAAGCATATGATGGATGCTCCGGAATCGGTTGAGAGGGTGTTGTTTTCCAATGCTTCGTTCGGGTCACATACGTATAACACTTTGATTGATACATATGGAAAGGCTGGTCAGCTTAAAGAAGCTTCTGAGACTTTTGTTAAGATGCTTAAACTAGGCGTACCACCTACCACAGTGACATTCAATACGATGATTCACATTTGTGGAAACCATGGACGGTTAGAGGAAGTAAGTTCACTTCTACGGAAAATGGAAGAACTGAGATGCTCACCTGACACAAGGACCTATAATACTCTTATCTCTCTGCATACCAAGCATAATGATATCGATATGGCAACCAAATATTTTAAAAGAATGAAGGAGTCCTGCCTCGAGCCGGATCTTGTGAGTTACCGTACCCTCTTGTATGCATACTCAATAAGGAAAATGGTTTGTGAAGCAGAAGAGCTTGTAACAGAGATGGATGAGAAGGGCCTTGAAATTGATCAGTTCACCCAGTCTGCTTTGACTCGGATGTACATCGAAGCAGGAAAGCTTGAGCGGTCCTTATTATGGTTTCAAAGGTTTCATCTAGCTGGCAATATGACATCTGAGTGCTATGCTGCCAACATTGATGCATATGGGGAGCATGGAAATATTTTGGAAGCTGAGAAAGTCTTCCGTTGGTGCCAAGAACGGAAGAATCTCAGTGTCGTTGAGTTCAATGTGATGATTAAAGCTTATGGTGTAGGGAAATGTTATGATAAAGCGTGTCAATTGTTTGATAGTATGGATAAACATGGTGTAGCTCCTGACAGATGCAGTTATAGTTCTCTCATACAAGTTTTGGTCAGTGCTGACCTGCCGCACATTGCCAAGCCTTATTTGAAAAGAATGCAGGTGGCAGGATTAGTGACTAATTGTATCCCATATTGTGCTGTGATTTCCAGTTTTGTAAAATTAGGGCAGTTGGAAATGGCAGAAGGTGTGTACAAGGAAATGACTGGACATGGTGTGAAGCCGGATATTATAGTTTACGGGGTATTAATCAATGCTCTTTATGGTGCCGGAAGGGTTGAAGAAGCTATAAGTTATGCCAATGAAATGAAAAAAGCTGGTTTGCCGGGAAATACAGTTATATATAATTCTTTGATCAAGTTGTACACAAAAGTTGGCAACCTGAAAGAAGCACAAGAAACATACAGGTTGCTTCAATCATCAGAAGAAGGTCCTGCAGTATATTCTTCAAATTGTATGATTGGTCTTTATACTAAGCAATCTATGGTTGACCAAGCAAAAGAGATATTTGAGACCTTAAAGAAAAAAGGAATTGCAAATGAGTTCTCCTTTGCGATGATGTTATGTTTGTACAAGAATATTGAAAGGTTTGATGAAGCCATTCAAATTGCAAACCAGATGAGAAAATTAGGACTGTTGACAGATTCATTAAGTTATAATATTGTCCTTGACCTGTATGCTACTGCTGGGAGGCCCAAGGAAGCGATAGAGATTTTCAAGGAAATGGTAACAGCTTCCATTCAACTTGATGATTGTAGTTTAAAGTCACTTAGAACTCTTTTGCTTAGATATGGAGCATCTAGGCAAGGTGTTGACAACTTACAAGTAATGATAAAAAAGGATGCTTCACATGGTTTGCAAGCATGGATGTCAGCACTCACAAGTGTACTTGAAATAGATGATTATGATAACGATGAATAGATATATCCTCTATCACTAGTTTTCAAAGACTTTGCTTTGAAAAGCTTGCAAAGTTCAGTGGATAGATATGAGAATGCTGTTAGTGTGACAGCATGCTAGCTGCATTCAGTCGTTCCACAATCCGGATTTCAAAGTGTATTCTATAATGCAAGATTGACGTAATTCTGTGATTGGTATGTTTCATGTTGATTCAGTCTTATGGCTTAATAGGGTCAATAAGAACTCGGATTGAAGCTGTTGCATGTAAGAATAGACAACTTCTTAAGTATGAAGTTCACCTTGTACTTTTGGCCAGAGGCAAATCAAGGAATTCTGAAACCTTGACTCCCAACACAATGACGGTGAGAAGGAATCCGATTCCTTAAATTTGATGAACCATGTAATTAAGTGTAAATTAAAAAACAAAATGTATACTTCATCATGGACCATTGTTGTATGAGTTGTTTTATATGTAATATTAAAAAATTCCATTTTGAGCTAGGAAAAATCTGTTTTGTCTTTATCCTCTCGTTCTTATGGAAAGGTGTTTTGATAATTTTTAATTTGATTTGAGGTAAGTAAAGTCTGATAAAAAAATGTTATAGTTAGGATTCAAACTCGAGTTCATCTAAACAATTTATTCTTAACTTGAGAAGTCTCTAGAGTTATTGCTCTATGTAATATAATTGCTCTCACAACTATAACATCATAGAGAATTCAAATCATTTTCTGTTACATGATAAACAGAGTTAACAAATATTTAGATCCACCAAAAAGGACGGGATTAGGGTTAATTAGGGTTGACTAGCGGATCTAAATAATTTTGTTGAAAAAAAAGGTTTTTAGCTTATTTTATTTTATTCTAAAGCTCCTCCATATAGCTAATGGCTTACTATCAAATTTTGTTATCAATATATTCATCTTTACCCTAATTCTATTTTCAATTGTAGAAAATAGTTTATTTTGGTTCGTCTTAATTGCAAAAACGTGCAGGACGGACAATGCAAAAATACTTATATCAATTTGATAGAAAAAGATGGTTATGAGACAATACAAAAAATTACAATATAACTAGACCACCGACCTGTGCGATGCACGGGTCCTACCGACTAAAACAATCACAAATAAGTTATAATGCAATACATAAATGATAACATTAAAAAAAATAGAAACTGAATCGATCCAATTCAACTATTTTGAGTAAAACACATCTTTCCATGTTTCTTGTCAACAATAACTTCAAACTTATTGCAAGCTGGATCAAGCAGCGTATCATAGCGATACAATTCATACTCAATCTCCTTGGTAAGACTTAGGCCTAAAAGTAGATAATTTTGTAGAACATATACAAAACTATCCATAATTCTAATTATAAATCTTGTTGTATGTAAGCTATAAGGTGCACTAAGAAAAAATAAACAATAATTTATAACAATTAAAAAAGCACTACATTAT
>Ga0315915_1004985_pt1 | contig 16613 bp, 9 predicted proteins | sample MpolbnodulesMG_FD_207738 | JGI IMG/M metagenome (GOLD analysis project Ga0315915, IMG submission 207738) | Medicago polymorpha root nodule microbial communities from Los Angeles, California, United States - branched nodules | ecosystem: Host-associated > Plants > Roots > Nodule | place: USA... | reverse complement strand
TTAAAAGCTTAATGTATGTCTTAGATCATTTAGTAGCTGTCAGAATATTATGTGCAGGGGTTGGAGTTTGAACCTCAGATTCCTCACTTCTCTACACATAATATGTGTGAATCTAACGACTAAACTACCTGACAAAAAAAAGTGTATTTAACTTTTGAAAACCTCTCAAAAAAACCTTTTGAAATGTAAAGATGCTTTTTCTTGTATTATCCTCATTTATCAAAATATTTATAGTGCCAGAAATTAATAAATGAGAGTATTTGCAACCGTAAATGAATTATATATGAGAGTTAAAATCAAACAATATAATGACACTCATATGCATTAAGTGCCGAGTAGTAAAAAATTGTTCGTTTGAATCCGGATTCAAACATAGTAATATTTCTACAACTTTTATATTTAAGCTATATCTACGAAACAAATTAATATAATTATTTTAAGATGTGTGCATTATGTTAGACTTTAGACATTTTTTTTAAAACTCGGTATTCGATCCAAGAACCGACTAATTCGAGAGGATCAATTCCACCGCCCACTTGCGGGGCCCCATTTAAAGCCAGAGCAAGCTCTGTGTGGATTTAGTCCACCAAAATTGACACTAGAGGGAATCAAACCTGAAACCTTTGGAGGAGCAAACTCCAAGATATCCAAGATCCAAAACCAACCACTAGGCCAACTTCAAATGAGTTTTAGACTTTAGACATTGGTTAATATAAATACGAGACATAGAGATAATGCATAATATATTTAAAGATTGATGTTCGAATTCTGAACATCCTATTTATTCATCTTAAAAAGTAAATTTCTTGTTATTCGTCAAAGGAAAGAAAAAAACGAGAATAAGGGAATACTTAACATTTTTCTTTAAAAAAAAAGAAGAAGAGATATATTACCTAGTGTATGGTAGGATAAGAATATAAACTAATTAAAGCCTAAAGAGCAAGTGAACTGACCACAAGATGTGGCTTAATTGGCAAATGGAACTCTGTGGGGTTGACCTAAAAAAAACACTCTATCTCGGCGTGCGTACTTCATCAGTTTTTTTTTTTTGGAAGTGTTGTGATATTAAAGTGAATGCTTCAATTAGAATTAGTGCTATGCTTAAAAAAGGTGTGGTGATCTACCCAAACAAAATACTTAAGTCAATAACGAAATCATAAACAAATCCCTGGAAGGATTTCGTCCTACTTGAATTGATGTTTTGGACAGCTTCCCTCTAGTGAGTATGGTATGGTGGACTCTTAGGTAGCCATTTCATCTTAAACATGAGAGAAATTAATTTGGTTGGTAAGTGTTGTATTTTTTTTAAGTGCGTTTAAATCTTATGACTATACAAGACTTCATCAAACAATTATGAAATTCTTATGACCAAACAGGGTCGGTTTAAGGGCCAAACAATCTAAGAAAGGGTTTTAGACCTTAAAATTTTGGGTGAAAAAAAAATCCTCTAAGAAACTAATTTGGTTATAAGTATATTATATGATAGATAAATTACAGACATTTGTATAGTTTAACTGATTACCAAAGAGGTCTCAATTATTCTTGATCATGAATTCAAATCTTGGTCTCCACAAACTTGATTTTATAAAAATATTTTGTTAAAAAAAATATGTTTTAAATGCCACATTAATTTTTTTGCTTTACGCCTCTTAATCTTTTGGTTCGGCCCTATGACCATGCAGGGATGAGGTTCGAATAAGAGACTCTCCACATATTCACTTTAAGGGGTGAATTTGTAGTCACCAAACTACTAAACAAAAGAAAGTTATAGCTAATCAAGTATTTGACATAGAAATGTTTTTTTTTCAACAACTGACATCACATCATATATTCGCAACCAATGTTTGAACATCCATCTCTTATGCTACTCATAACACTTTTGATTACATTTCTAATTGTATTACTTATATTGTAACTAATGAAGTACTTGAGCTTGTTTAAATTTTTTAAAAAAAATCATAAATCCATAGATTAAAAATTTATTCACGGGCGAAGCTTTGTTTTAGCCAGAATGGAATGGCTATCACCTATGTTAGAGGTTGATATCGGTGAAGCTCTAGGATTACTAACTACTATGCAATTGGTGAGAGAGCTTCAACTTCAAAACATGGACTTTGAGGCGGACTCAAAAATAGTGGTGGATAACATCTATGGGAAGCGGAATGGTATATCAGATTTTGGTGCCATTATCGGTAAATGTCGTCAGCTGCCGATAACCTTTTATGTTATGAAGATAATATGAATTTTTTTTATTTTTGAACAAGCCTGGAGATAATATGAAATTGTTCGTAGCTTAGCTAGGACAACTCCGTCTTCATCAAGTTTTCATATCCATATTATCAATTCTTACATGTATCCAAACTTTACTTTTAAACGAAATGCATTAAACTTGTTCTACTAAAAAAAAAAATCATGGTCGAAGATCTATTTCCTCGATTAGTAGTTTTTGCAATAGCTCTATTTTCTTTTTTTTTAGATACATAATTTCATCAATCCATTTCCTGTACTAAAAACTCTTCTCAAGTAAATCAAGCTTTTATATTTTAATAAACTTTATGAACTTTTTGATGTTTCATTAATTAAATTAAATTTGATACAAATTTTATTTGAGAAAATAGAAATAAACTTTGATTTTAAAAAATTATGTAAGTTAATAGAGGATTCACTTTATGTATAGCGTGTGAGAAGTAATATGGGTGTGGAGGTAGCAATCCTCTATTATGAATTTATAAAATTCTCTTTCTTCTTTGGATTCAAAATAGAAAGCCCAATATCTTCATTGCTTCTTCAAAAAATAAAATCACAAACGCATAGTTTATCTCCTTCTTTCTGTGTAAAACAATGAACAACAACAACAACACTGTGTAACCTCTGAAAACTCACGGAACAATCAGATTTGTGTCGTTATTCAGGTACCATAATTTTTCTATTAATTGTATTTTTTTCACTGTTCTTTATTTTGTTGTTGATGATGTTTTTTAATCGTAAAAAAAATTGGGTTTTTGTTGAAGTAGTTAATCAAGCATGATTGGAAATGTTGGCACTATATCCCAAGGTTCTGTTTTATGTTACGCTTGTCAAATGCCTGCTAAGGTTTCTGTCTCAAGTTTCCGAAGATTTTGGGGACATAGCGTAGAGATTAAACCAAGAGGTATTTTGCTTAATTGTTCAATTTTTTGTCACTTTTTCATTAATTTATTATGCAGTAGTGTAGGACCGACATTTCAGATCGAAGGTGTGTTGTCTGAGTGTTAGACATGACACTGACACATGTAGTTAATTCAATTTTTCATTAATTAGTTAGCGCCAACACTTCAAATCAAAGAAGTGTCTGATGTCTGAGTGTCGGACACCGACACTGGCACATCTAGTTAATTCAATTTCTCAAATTAATATCGGTGTTCATGTGAGTGTTGGTATTTCATAGTTAATTATATCTCAATGATATGAATTATTTAGCTCACCAGACTAGATTTACCATGCGAGTAAATCTAGTCTGGTGAACTAAGTAATTCAGTCTCCTACAAGCATATATTTTGTGAGCTTCTTTTAGAAAATTTATGAGAACAACTTATGGCATTGTTCGTAAACTGTATTCAGCTTATTTTCGTTAGTTCTTCAAGATAGTTTATGAAAACAGCTTATAGCTTGTACAAAAACAATTTAACTTTATTTTATCCTTTACTATAGAAATAGCTTATACATACGTGCTTATCACGATAAGCGCTTGTACTATAAGCTGCAGATAAGTTGTTTATCCAAATAGGGTCTTAGTCTCTAAAGTATATGATAGTAATAAGCACCAAAGTATATGACGGTTTCTCGTTAACCGTTAGTATCTTAACATGACACTAGTGAACTTCAGATAGATAGAAGGCGTGTCTGGTGTCTGAGTGCCGGACATCAACACTACACTGACGCATGTAGTTAATTTAATTCAATTAATTACTTCCATTTTCTCAAATTATTATCGGTGTTCGAAGTGTGAGTGTTGTGTTTGGTGTTCATATCAATGTTTCATAGTTAATTAATATATCTATGATATGAGTTATCTAGCTCACCAGACTTGATTTACCATTCAAGTAAATCTCAAGTATTACTCAGTCTCCTAATTAGTACATAAAGTATGTGAAAGTAATAAGCTGTCTATAAAGTATATGAAAATTTATTTTGTTAGTCTCACTGAAGTATATGAAAATTCGTCTCGTTAGTTCTTAGGATTTTAACAGTAGGCTAGGGATTAATATGATGGATTTTCATATACTTTAAAGACTATTCTTTTTTTCATATGTTTTATGGGCTAAATAAGTGAGGAAGTGATATTTGAGGAACTAAATCGAGGGTTTGTTCGTTACCATGCACTGCAATGAAATTTAGAAACAATAGAGACCATTGTTTACCTGTGTATGGTGTTTGGTAAAAAATGGCCTTGGTGTAATTTTACTAAATTTAGAAACAATAGAGACCATTGTTTACCTGTGTATGGTGTTTGGTAAAAAATGGCCTTGGTGTAATTTTACTAAATATGATAAATAAGGGGCACTGGAAAAGAAAGTTTTAAATTGAAAATGCCACTTTTTAGACTTTTGAGGCATTGACTGCACAACTTCCAAGTTCCTATGTAATATTACTATCTTTGATTCCTTAACCAATGCCCCAGGGGCACTGGTTAGCATTTTCCTACTTTTAAATAGCATATGGGTGATTCGGAGTACAGATATATAATGTTAAGAAATTTAAAGTCAAGCTCTCCTTAAATGGGAATGGATTTCAGACAATTTGCAATCACTACCTACGAAGAATTGGCAGAGACTAAACACGACACTGACACATTGATACCACTAATAGTTTGAGAAAATTGAAATGATTGACTATAGCGAACTACATGCATCGGTGTCTTCTGAAGTGTCGGTGCTACGTAGCTCGCTACAGTCAATGAACTCAGTGTTGATGATCAGACGTCGAGATTCCCAATATCTGATTTGTCATAGTCACAATATGATACGTCTAATATCTATCCAACGACTTTGATCAGCTGACTGTAGTGACTGTAGGAATTGTTGACTGCGGTGCTTATATTTTTGGCAATAACCATCCTTGAAAAATTTGTTTTAGCCTCTTAATTTATCATCAATCTTTCTGTGATAGGAATGGCATACACAGACATGTCTTCTGCATCAAGCCTACTTTTAAGTGGGGGTCAAAATCTTCTATCTCGTACTATCCCTGTGTTACCTTCGCTGCGCAAGTCTTGTAGGGCCCCTCGAGCAATGAAGGAAGGCTCATCTTTTGGCTTTAAGTTTCCTCCAATGACCAGAAAACCAAGATGGTGGTGGAGAACATTATCATGCATCGCTTATCTCTTGCCTTTACATCAGGTGTGGATGTATGCTAAGACAGCATACAATCTTCACCCGTTTCTCGAGGCATACGAGTTCTTCACATACCCTTTTCTTATGTCAATTGGCACTCTACCTAGATGGTCTCTCATAGCATACTTCTTGATTTCGTATCTTACAATTGTGAGGAGAAAAGAATGGCCTCATTTCTTCAGATATCACGTTGCCGTCGGAATGTTAATCGAGATAGCCTTGCAAGTTACAGGGCTTGTGAGCCGTTGGATGCCACTGATGTTGTATTGGGGTCAAATTGGAATGCATTTCTGGAGTACTGCATTTTTCCTTTATCTCTTTACTACCATAGAGTGCATTAGGTGTGCCCTTACTGGTATGTATGCGGATATCCCTTTTGTCTGTGATGCAGCATATATCCAAATACCATACGAATAAGGTGAAATATGTAAGGAAGGAAACACCTTTGTATTTTTGCTACTCGTGTTTGTATTGTTGTTTTTGTTAAGCAGAACCATAGAATGGCTAATCAGTTTGTTGTTGTTTATATTAAAATAGTGCCTCTTTGATATTTCCCTTGAGTACATTTTAGTTATATATGCATCAAATTTATCTGTATTTTCGGGATTCAATCTCTCTTGCTCCTTCTTTGTGTTTGTGTGTGTTGTTTGTCAATACCTTTCACAGTATTTATGTAGAGATGGCAATTTTAAACATATTAAAATTGACCTATTGGCAGATTATTAGAAACAACTTATTGCCATGGTTTGTTTGGTTTTTTTGGATCAAGGACACGATTTTTCTAAGTATGCTCATTTTGGGTTGGCCCTCCTCTGGATGTAATTAATTGTTGCTTCAAGACCTTGGTGGTGGTCAAATTTGAATCTTGTGATTTTTTTAGGAATTCTCATATGTATGCTAAAATACATGAGTTTTGCGCATAATATAATCATACTTGGACATTCTAGACAATAATTAAAGGGGTTTGCTAGGATACACCCACTAGTTTTTATTAAGGTGTGTTTTAATAAAGAAATAACTAAATTTGTCTCAGATTCGATTCTCTCTGGTGCCAATTTGCGGGGGTTAGTTTAGCTTCTTAAAAAAAAAAAAAAAAAAAAAAATTAAAAAGTTGTTAGATACACCTTAAGGTGAATGTCGGTAGAACACTCATTTTAAAAAAAAAAACAAGTGGGTGTAAGTTAGCAACTTCCACAAGCAAAATACACCCACTTAATTTTTAGAATGAGTGTTTTAGCATGTCGTAACTAAAAAGTAGCTAAATATACCCAAATATCCATGTTGCTAAAACATACATTCATAAAAACTAGTGGGTGTTTCGACAAAAAAAATAAAAATGGATGTATCGTAGCAAATCTCATAACTAAATACATAGTTATAATATATAAGAAGAATTCTAACTTAAAAGTAGATAAAGGAGAACCTGATATTTTATCCGTGAGGAGTTGTGTTCTTGAATGCTTAGACCAATATCAACCTATGATATAGAAAAAGCTTAAAAGCTTGTTCTATTAGTGTTAGTAAAAATGAGATACAAATGAGTCGACTCTTTGACTTATATATTAACCAAGGTTTATATGCTAACAAACAAGTAATTCTAACTAAACTATATTCTCAACAGCTACTTGCATGCTAGAACTGCATATTAGCATTTTTCAACTTTAAACGAGTAGTGTAAATAAAGTCAAAATGAATCACTCTTTAATGAAAAGTGTAGGTGTACGAGACAATCAAATTGGTAGCAGTCGAGGTGAATAGCTCTTGGAAGTCTTCGACTAACTTGGGACCCTTTGAGCTGCTTCTTCGTAACATTCACTCTAAATGAATCAAGAAACTCTACTCTTATGACTAACCAAATACCAAAGGAGGCAACAAAAGCTTAACCACCAAGCATAAACCACAACTCAAGGTTTGACCACTTAGAGGAACAAAACAATCAAATGCTTAATCATCAACCATAAGCCATAAACGCAAGTCTTAACCATTTAATAGAAGCTGCAACGCTTAACCACCATAAGAAAAAATCAGATATCAACAAAGGTTAACCATCATAAAGCAGAACTAGAAGCGAATATCAACAAAATCATAAGGCAAAAGACTTAACCGCCAAACAGAAACTATACTTTAAAGTTTAACCATCTGGCATAAGCAAATCAACAAATATATCAACACTTGAAGCTAAAACCAATCATGTCTTCAATCTTCATTGTTGAGGAAAAACCATGAACATGTGTGTTCAGATTCCGTAGCAAATTCAGCAAAGGTAGAACAAGATTTGTTGCCCAAGTCGAAACCCAATCAAAGTACTCCTACCCCAATAACATGAAAGTTTCATTACCAACCACGACACCAAGTAAGAAGCATGAAAAACAAAACAATATTCCACAAAGTTCACAGTCTTTCTTCCACCTAAAAAAACTATGATTCGACCACCTTTTTTCGAGAGAATTGTAATCTCGCATTTGTTGTAAAACTCTAATGTAAGTTTATTATGTGTGTTTTTATTTGTTTTCTTGTCTTGGTACCTCCATATGTTTGTTCAGTCAGCTGCAGAGGTGTAGGGACGAGGATACTAAAAAACATTATACATCTCTAAGGATTATGGTGAAGGAGCTTTTTGCAAGGGTACTCTATTCATTTTTTGTATTTCACTGTTTCTCGACGAGCTTGTGTAATTTGTTAGACCCCGAAGGAGAGAATTTTTGCGCTCTTGTTAGATCTTGAAGCATGTATTGAAATCCACCGATGTTTATGTTATAACCAAAGTATGAAATCTCAAAGGAAGACTATTGACTCAACCTTTTTAAAACTTAGAAACTCAATATTTTTAAAATGATACTTCAAAGATCTATCCTATTGAAGCATTTTATGAGTTTTAATCAACACTTAATTGATTAGTTACTTTATCTTGTCAATTTTACTAAGCCTAACAAATTAATCTATTCATCTAATTAATTATTACCAATCATAATCGAGTATTTCATTTCTCTAATCGATTAATCCATCCTTTTTATTCATTTAATTGATTAATGTATCCTCTATAAGTGATTTACAGTTATACACATACACGACAAACATAAATGTAACATAATCATGAACTACAACAAAATCATCAACATGTTATAACAAATAACATCATACATAAAATCAGGCACATATGAACAACATCATAATCAATATAACAACGTTATTAAAACATCGTCGTCGTCATATGCATCATCAACTAGTAATACCTACCTCTAAATATTAAACCATCAATTTATCATCATTATAACTTAAGCTAACATTTAAAAACCAACACTTATATCTCATTCATCACCTACATAAGCAAACTAAACTTTATCAACATCGTATTAATCCTTTAACACCATTTTAAATCAATATTCACGCATCAATTTAAAGTTTCGACTCGCTCTTAATTGATTAATATCAACGTCCTAATAAATTATATACTAAATAATTGATTATCTAACATTTAATTCATTATATTCTTCCTCTGAACCTACATAATAAGAATTGTCATTGTTCCTCCATACCTAAATTAGATACACAAACAACAAGAAGAATATGATGAAGTTGCTATAAAGTCCTTTAATTGAAGTATAATGCATAAATGAAAATAAGATATGATATTTAAAAATCAAAATAGACGAGGATTAACATTTAATAAAAATGAATTAGAATAATACCTTGATATTAATTAGACCATCCACAATTTGATACCATATTAAACAGGCGAGTATAATATATGAGTGTCTATGGAGATGTGTGGCTATGGAAGTGCTCTCTCTCTATCTCTCTTCATTTTTTTGCAGTTCCCATAATAAATTTTGTTGAAATGTAATGATATATAATTATTTATGGGACCTATTTAATAATTTCTTTTGAGGTGCTCTGTTGTGGATGGTCTCATGAACTTATCGAAAACATAATTGTTTTATTATATTTCATAAGTTAAGCTTTGTGGTTGAGTTTTCTAATAAGAAGAGTAAGAGACAAGTATAGGGTTATGACCATAGAGTCATAAAATTTGATTGAATGAGTTTTGAAGAGAGTTAGATTAAAATAGTTAGGCCAATTTCAAATCTATATCAAACTAACAAATCTTAGTTCAACTGTTTTAAACCGTTTAAATCGCTACAAAAATACAATCAAATAACTTAAATAACCAAATTCTAAACAATGTTAGTTTACGATTCAACCAATCAACCATTCGATTTGGTTCGGTTCGATTCGGTTCAGATTTTCGTATCATTTTCTATTATTACTATTTCCTTACAGTGTGGTGACTCAATGTCCCTTCCCAATGGTATTATCGTAAACCCACACCTTAACTGCAAATCATCACACACTCTCTCTTTCTTCCCCATCGATCTCAACATTTTCACTATTCTCTGAAACCTCTCTTTAGGTTTCTTCAAATCCACTTTTCTCAACCAAAACCTAACCACTTTCTCCAATTTTCAGAAATGGTTAAGTTTCTTCTTCGATCTCTTCTCTCTCGCTAACCGTTTCGAAATTCTCAACAACCGTAGATCTGAAGCTCACTCGCTTCGATTTCACGTTTTTCATATTCCGTTTCTAATTTCATTCAATTCATTGCGTTTCCATAACTCAGAAATGCGAACCATTTCGTAATTTTGATTTGTTTAGTTTATGCTATTTTAGTTAATTTGTGATCTAATCTAATTTTGTTTTTGTTTGTTGTTTTGATTGATTTTGCAGCCTCTCAGACTCGAAATCAAGGTAATTTTGCTTTTAGCTTTTGATTTGAGGTTTATTTTGTGTTTTTTTGCTGAGAAATGATTAATTAGCTAATTAGTGAGATTTTCTGTGTGAATTAGATTTATGAATAATGTTTAATTAGCGTTTATTCTGGCTTTTGATTCGAAGTTAATTTTGTGTATTGGCTAGTTTGTGAGATTTTTTGTGAATATTTGTCAGAAACTAAGCAGAGTTGAAGTGTTTAGATTTGTTATTGATGATTGATTTAACTGATATGTTGTTTTAGTTTGTTGATTAATGATTAATTAGCTAGTTAGTGAGATTTTGTGTGGGAATTGGATTTCTCAGAATCTAAGCAGAGTGCAAGTGTTTAGATTTCTAATTGATTATTGATTTAACCCATGTGGTTTTTTAGCTTTTGATTCAAGGTCTATTTTGTGTTTGCTTGACTAGAAACGATTAATTAGTTAGTTAGTGAGATTTTTTGTGTGAATTAGATTTCTCAGAAAGAAAGCATAGTGGAAGCGATTAGATTTCTAATTGATTATTTATTTGAACTGATGTGTTATTTTGGCTTTTGATTCTGAGGTTTACAAATGATTTAGTTAGTCAGAGAGATTTTTTGTGAATTAGATTTCTTAGCAACTAAGCAGATTCCAAGTGTTTATATTTTGGATTGATGAAACTGATGTGTTGTCATTTAATTTGATCAGCGAAAGCTTGCACAAAGATCAGAAAGAGTAAAGTCTGTGGATCTACATCCAACAGAACCATGGTAATACCTTGTTCTTGGCTCCTAGTTGACAACATTTGCACTAAATAGAGTATGATGGAGCAAAAGCGGCTTGTCCGAATTTCGCTGTGCTACAGTTGTATATTGCCGCTATAGCTGCTATTTAACAACACTTTTGGTGAATAGGGGATACTTGGATGTTTTGCTGAATTGTGTCTTTTTACCATCATTAATGCAGGATTCTAGCAAGTTTATACTCTGGGACTGTCTGTATCTGGAACTACCAATCTCAGGTGCGTAAATTTTATAATTAAGATATTTTATGTTGTTATTATATGTAATGAATGGCTGTTTCATGAATAAAGAAGACTATTTTTATGGCTTCTTTCAAATTTAAAAGAGCCACATATTCTTTGTTTCGTTTTCTTTTTTAAGAAAAACTAGTATTACGCGAAAGTGCTGTCCAATATGTCAGTGTTCTAAAGTATTACTCCCACCGCTCTCGATTACTAGCAAAAATACCTATACTAAGAATATTAGTCAATTGCAACTATCATAATGTAATCAACAAAGTAATTTTATTCTGCAAACTGCCCTTTACGGGCTATTAAATATAAAATTATATTCATTGAAAGATATTTTAGGATAGACATCACTAAATATGGTAAAATTAGTTAAGATTTGTTTATATTTTAGACCTCCGAATAAGTATTTATTTATATTTGAGTGTTAAGGTGTGGTATTTGATTTATCTACCTTTGCACATTAAAGCCACAACTAAATAAATCCTTTCATATAAAAACTGGTCCTCATAATCTCCTGAATTGCGATATGTAGAATTACTTTCCTTATGTACGGAGTTTGAAGGAAGACTCGGGCTCAGTACATGTATCAAGTTTTGAACTGTAGCATTTTATACCGCAGATTGAGAGTATGCAGTGTTTTGTAAAATCACCCTTGTAAATTGATAGGAATAAGTTCCCAAGAGTACTAGCACTAGTGGCGCCATCACGCCATGTTCGTTTGGGTTGGCCTGTTTGAACCTGGGTCAGATTCCTAATAGGCTGAATTACCTCCACTTTATTTAGCCTACATTTTCCATCAGGTGATTTATTTAGGCATTTTGTTCGATGTATGTATTTGTGAGGGACGTTTGGTTAGTTGACCTGTTTGAAGTACATTTTCTTAGTGGGGTGAGGTTTGTGCTTTTTTAGATTTATTATCAGCATTGGCTATTTCATTTTTGGCCCTCGTATATATCCAAAGAAGTTATAACACTGGCTTGGAAGAGTTTTGCTCCTGTACCGCATGTTGTATTTTGCTGGTTCCACTACTGTACAGTGAGGCATATACTTCATGCTTTTCCTATCATAGATTCATGGTTTCTCCATGATAATATATGGTTCCATAGACTGATGCATTTTATACATATTTATAGATAGATTGGTATTAAAGGACATTCTCTACTCTCCTGTTCTACATTTAAATTTTTCACAGGCCTTTCCTCGTACGTACATACTTGTAAGTTTCTATAATTTTGGTTGTGCAATTAACTTTAATTATTCTTTTTTCAAATTTCAGACCATGGCTAAGTCTTTTGAGGTTACTGAGTTACCTGGTGCGTGTGCTTCTTTCAGTCTGTTTATTTCATTGTTTGTAAATCTGCCTCTTGATTTATTTGCACGAAGCCGCTTTTTCTTTATATATTTCATTTCATTGGTCTCAAGTATAGTATCGTTTTGCAGTTAGGTCAGCCAAGTTTATTGCACGCAAACAGTGGGTTGTTGCAGGAGCAGATGATATGTTTATTCGTGTATATAATTACAATACAATGGATAAAGTTAAAGTATTTGAGGCACACTCAGATTACATTAGGTGTGTGGCTGTTCATCCCACCCTTCCCTATGTGCTATCGTCGTCTGATGATATGCTCATAAAGCTTTGGGATTGGGAAAAAGGCTGGATCTGTACCCAGATATTTGAGGGACATTCTCATTATGTCATGCAAGTGACATTCAACCCTAAAGATACAAATACCTTTGCCAGTGCATCTCTTGATCGGACCATAAAGGTTTAAATTCATTTTGTCTGATGTTTTCAGCAGTTTATTTATTTACATACACCAATGCAATAATATTATGCATAAAACTGTTACCCTGGCAGATTTGGAATCTTGGTTCTCCTGACCCAAATTTTACGTTGGATGCCCATCAAAAAGGAGTGAACTGCGTTGATTATTTTACAGGTGGTGACAAACCTTATCTAATTACTGGTTCTGATGATCACACGGCCAAGGTTTGATTTCTGTTCTTTGTTTTCTTTACTCATCATCTACCCATTGATTTGTTTTTGTTTATGTATATATACATGACAGCAATTAATAGTCCTATATAACCTGGGAAACAGGTATGGGATTATCAGACCAAAAGTTGTGTCCAGACTCTAGATGGTCACACTCACAATGTATCTGCTGTATGCTTTCATCCTGAACTTCCTATTATCATTACTGGCTCTGAGGATGGCACAGTCCGCATTTGGCATTCAACAACTTATAGGTAAGTTGATGCTGTTCACAGAATGCGGAGTTGTGAGTTTTATCTTATTCTATTTGGTCCATTCCCCATGCTTTTGTGTGTCATTGTCTTCACTCTCTCGTAGGAACTTGAATAGTTTGTTTTAGGTTGACTTTTGTTCTTAGAACAAGACCTTATCCCTGCATGTCTTTTGTTTTTACTTGTTGCTTGCTTTAGCTATCTTATGATGACCTATTATGTCTAAATTTGACATTCACGTGAGAATTGACATAGCATTGAAATTTTGTCTAGCAGAGACTGGATTGTTTTCTAATTTTTCTAATATATTATTATATTATATTTTGTTTACTTTTTAAGATTTTACTAAAATTATATCGAGATTATGTATATAATATATTCCTGTCAATTTTTTAAAAAAACTTCTTGGTGGTTTAATCTGCTTGCAGGCTTGAGAACACATTGAACTATGGTCTTAGAACGAGACCTTATCCCTGCATGTCTTTTGTTTTTACTTGTTGCTTGCTTTAGCTATCTTATGATGACCTATTAGGTTGACTTTTGACATTCACGTGAGAATTGACATAGCATTGAAATTTTGTCTAGCAGAGACTGGATTTTGTTTTCTAATTTTTCTAGTATATTATTATATTATATTTTGTTTACTTTTTAAGATTTTACTAAAATTATATTGAGATTATGTATATAATATATTCCTGTCAATTTTTTAAAAAAACTTCTTGGTGGTTTAATCTGCTTGCAGGCTTGAGAACACATTGAACTATGGTCTTGAAAGAGTTTGGGCTATTGGGTACCTGAAGGGTTCACGTCGGTGAGTTTTTTTTTTTTTCTTCCATAAAAAAATATCTGCAAGTAATTTGAGTCTCATACTTAGGCCTTTGAATCATTTTGACTGGTACAATAGTGTCAAGTATTGCCTCTATAATGAAGTATTTTTATCTGAATAGAAAATTTCTCTTATACTTAATGTGATCTTGTTTGCTTTGATCGCTCCACAGATGCAGAATCTCCATAACTTTTTCTTATCTTAAAAAATTATCATATCTCTGATCATCCTTGATGAGTATGACCTATGTTACAAAAAATCTATTTTTGTAGAGTTGTGATTGGGTATGATGAAGGAACTATAATGGTCAAACTTGGTCGAGAAGAACCCGTAGCTAGCATGGACAACAGTGGGAAGATCATTTGGGCTAAGCATAACGAGATTCAAACTGTCAATATAAGGAGTGTAGGAGCAGATGCGGAGGTATGGGCTCATTATTTGGCAGTATAATATGCGAGGAAGAAATGAAAACTTAATTTTTTATTAATGACAAAGACGAGTACTGTGCTTTTCAGATTGCTGATGGAGAAAGGTTACCATTGGCTATTAAGGAGTTGGGCACCTGTGATCTCTATCCACAAGTGAGTGAAGATCCTTTTTCTTACTATTTTGCACTGCTTATTTACTTTGCTGTCGTTTATGCTCACATTGTACAATTCTCTTAACAGATTTTTGGGAACAAGCATATTTACATTATTTAGCAATTCTGGCATTTTGATATATTTTGTCAGTTATTTATTTATTTTTCATTTTTATTAAACCTGGCCATATATTTTAACGTTTTGATACTGTATGCAAAAAGTCTGTTATTGTTTTATAGGATTCAATTGATCTTCACCATTCATCTGTAGTACATAATCTGGGTATAAATGAGTATGTTTTAAATAAAGATAGGATTTATTATGTAATGTGCAAACTGTCAGGAGTTAGAATCGGAAGAATCAGTTAGGTAGAGAAATACGTGTATAAATAGGAGAGCACAAAAGTTTGGGGGTATCTTTGAATATTGGCATTGTAATTGTAAATAGAGTATTCTCTATTGTAAGGGGAAACCCTTGAGGAGAGATTCTCTCCTATTCTATCGCATTTCTTAAATAAAGTGGTGTTTCTTTGGAATCCAATGCTTGGGTTCCTAACACAAACATTTACTGCTCCAAGTGGTGAGGAGCTTGATTTTCCCTAATCAAGGTCTGGGATGATGGAAAAAATAGGTGTTGGGAGAGTATCCCCCAATACAGGTCCATCGAGCTCCAACTCGGATTAGTTAGGGTTCAATGTGACACAATCTTGACACAAGTATATTATGTAAGTTTTGAGTTTTGAATTCAAAAGTTAATGACAAGAAAAAGTGCATTATATTATGGAACTATCATCTTGAAGTCTTCAATCCATACTTGAAGAAACAAGTTTAATCAGTTCTTTGGCTTCAATTACCGTTGTTAATTTGTTTCTTCATGTATATTGACTTGTGATTTACTTTTTTATTTTCAGAGTTTAAGGCACAATCCAAATGGAAGGTTTGTTGTTGTTTGTGGGGATGGTGAGTATATTATATATACTGCCTTGGCATGGAGAAATAGGTCATTTGGTTCAGCACTGGAAATTGTTTGGTCTTCGGATGGAGAGTATGCTGTGAGGGAAACTACTTCAAAGATTAAAATTTTCGGCAAAACTTTCCAGGTTTGAACTTCATTTTGAAATACTCCCATTTTATGATTGAAAATGACGACAGCCAACTAATCCTTAATATTTCTTCGAAGTGCGAGCGAAATGGGTCTTTCTATTGATTTACTATTTAGGGAAAGGACCAAACAAAAACAATTAGGTTGGCAATTGATTTTCCTAAATAGAATTGTCTAACAAGCAACTGGGGAATGTCAATGCTGTCAATAACTTTTTTTTTGTTTTTTACAAATACATAAAAAAAATTCAAAGCCTGGCTTGGCTCTCAAAATAAATTTCTCTTATTGCATAGCTGTCTGCCTACTGAAACAAGTCTTCTCTAGGAAGTTATAATTGAAGTTGAGATGTTTTTTTGTATTTCAGGAAAAGAAGAGTATCCGACCGACCTTTTCAGCAGAACGAATATTTGGTGGCACTGTATTGGCGATGTGCTCAAATGATTTCATCTGCTTTTACGATTGGGCAGAATGCAGATTGATTAGGCGCATTGATGTCAATGTGAAAGTAAGTGCTTTCATGAAGTGACATCTAGGGACTGTTGTTTTTTATTTTATTTTCTGGTTTAATTAAAAAAATGGCACTTTGTATCCTATCTTTAAACTTTGTACATTAAAGAGTGAAAATACTAATAGTTGTTTCCGTTGTTTTTAATAGAAAACGTTGAAAACTTCAAACTTGAAAACGATGGGACATTTTTGTAATTAGAATTGAAAATAATATGA
>Ga0315915_1004980_pt1 | contig 16623 bp, 10 predicted proteins | sample MpolbnodulesMG_FD_207738 | JGI IMG/M metagenome (GOLD analysis project Ga0315915, IMG submission 207738) | Medicago polymorpha root nodule microbial communities from Los Angeles, California, United States - branched nodules | ecosystem: Host-associated > Plants > Roots > Nodule | place: USA... | reverse complement strand
GGGTTGCGAAACATGAGAATAGTCTAGCAAACCTTGAGGCATATAAAGTTTCGTTCTTCAAGGATTCTAATAGCAATCAACCATGAGAATAGGCGTGGTTGCTAGAGGAACACACTCACTGCACTTCGAAAGAAGCTTTGATACGCTAAAGAGAAACTTGCCTTTAGAAAGTAGGTCGAATATAAAGTTATGGTTTAGGGTTTGTTTGTGAAGGATTCGTTATTATGATGAACCAATAATCCCAAAGCGCTTTTTATTATGATTCTCTTCAACCTTTAAAAACCCAATCTTTACAACTAAACTTTCTTCTAATCATCTCCAAAAGGTTAATTAAATTGAACAACTCCCTGTTCGAACGATACTCTCTTTTTACTACTTTGGTAAAACCGTACACTTGCGGTTTTGCTCATCACATACACACCACAACATAGAATGTTAATAACACACTTAAATACATATAGACATATTCTTGTATCAAAAATCATATTGTACCCTTATACCGCCATTGAGCAAGTTTTAGAATTTTTTTATCTATTATATACCTTTCCTTTACCATCATGTCTAATCTTTCCTTAAACATTCAAGTCAAAAATACTTGCCCATAATTTCCAGGCAATAGATTCCTTCTTAGGTTCCTTTGTTTTCACATCTCTCCAATTGATAGATTTCTTCTTATGTTTCTTTGTAACACCTCAAGTAACAATTTCTATCTCTTTGAGTATTTTTTACTTCTTTAATGAAGTTTCTACAATGTCTTCCTCCTCTCTTTTGTATCTTTTCCAAGATTTTTATCAATAGAAAATAGTTGTTGGAAACATAACACTATTTAAAAAAAGTTCATTGCTAAGGAAAACAGAAGAAGTTGGGGTGTCTTCTTTTCTTTGAGTTACTCTTCAACTCCACCAAAAATTAGAAGATTCAGGATTAGAAGAAGCGCATCAGTGATCGCCTTAACCTTCTTTTTGATGTTTTTCTTCTTAGAAAAATCCTACATGATGTTAAGAAACTCCTTAGTTAGTTCCTCTTGTGATGTTAAGAAATAATCATATTATATCTTTATGTTGTATAACGCACCACAGCATAGTTGCATATCAAGTATGGTTATATTTCTTCTTTCTACTAAGACATATTGTTGGGGAATGTAAGGAGAGGTGACTTCATGAGTTATAGCTTCTCTGGCACAAAATTCTTCAAAATCCTTTGAAGTATGCTCCACACCACCATTAGTTCTCAAAATCTTAATTGATTTTTCACTCTATTTCTCAAGTAAGACTTTGAATCTCTTGAATACTTCTAAACCTTCATTTTTTTAGTTTGATTGTGTAAATCCACAACATATGCTCATCTACAAAAGTGATGAAGTATCTTCTCCCTCCTATAGTAGGTACTTCAAATGGCCCACATATATTAGAATGTTTGATTTCTAAAGTAGTTTTTTATCTCTTAGGCTTCTCTGAGACAAATGGTAGCCTACTTTGCTTGCCTCTTAATCATACTTCACAGGATTTCTTATTAGCATTCAAAACTGGTAACCCTGAAACTAAATTCTTAGAGCTCAAGTAAGATAAGCTTCTAAAATTCAGGTGGTCATACCTCATATGCCATAACCAATTAGTATCTTCATATGATATTGTTGACATGCAAACCTCTTTTGCATTTTGAATGCTACACAAAAATGTTTTGCTCTTTGTTAATTTTGACTTCAACACTAACTTTCCTTGTCTGTCATAAATATGCAGAATGTTACCTTTCATTGTAATCGAGAAGCCTTTTTCCACCATTTGACCTATACTCAATAAGTTACAATTCATTTTTGGTACATATAGTACCTTTTCAATCATTGCCTTCTTCCTATCCTTCCCCCTAATAGTAATATCTCCAATACCTTCAGCTGCAAGGTTCCTACTATCTACAAGCCTAACATTTGTTTTCTTGATGGAATCAAAGTTGATAAACCATTCTTCGTGTCCATCTTTCGTATGCCATCACTCATCAGCATAATGACCAAACTTTTCACAATTATAGCACTGAATATTTCTCCTATCAAATTGTTTCTTCTTGTTCTGATTATTTCCAGAACTACCTCCCCCTTTAGAGAATTCACCTTTCTATCTAACTTAGATCGGTTTCCTTTCTTTAACTATCCTTTTCCTTTCTTCTTTGAATACTTATCATATCCATCTTTCTGAACCTCTTTCAATCACCAGCATATCATGAACTTCAATAGATGATAGAAGTTCTTCAATCTTCATGTCTTAACATCCTTAGCTTCTTGTATGGCCACAACAATGAAATAAAATTTTGAAGTCAGTGATCTCATAATCTTACCCACTACTTGTTGATCTGGTGTATCTTCACCACATGCTTTCATCTAATTCACCATAAATAGCAGTTTTGAGAAATAATCCCTGATTCTTTGATCTTCCTCCATCGACATCAATGTATACTTCCTTCAGTGACAGAAGCTTCACTTTCTTGACATTGTCACTGCCTTCATAGTAATTGGCTAAGATATCTTACGCTTCTTTTAATCTTGTTATCTTTGAGATTTTCTCAAAGTGATTTGAATGAACATTTTGTTGAATATAGAACAATGTTTTGCAATCTTTCTTTTTAAAATCTTTGAACATTGTTCTATGTGCTTCTATAGGATTTGCACCAAAATCCTCACAACCATTCTATGGTAGTGTAATAGATGTCTTGGATTTGTCAATTATTAATGATTGTCGGTGCATATTTTCTTTTGTTTTAGCAACATCTGATGTTAGGTTTATTAAGAGACAAGTCAACAAAGTGAATCATTGTTTAGACAGGTTAGCTAGAAGATACATGTATGTTGCAACTTTTCAACTACACTCCAAAATACCTTTTTATTTTATTTTTAGAAATTTACTTTTTTTATGGCTTTTGATAAAAACAAGGATGATATTTGTACTCAATATTTTTTTCATCATTTATTCAACATTTCATTTTATTTATATCTCTATATTTTTATTACATCGATAATATACCACATTAATATATGTATGTATCTACTTCCCTTGCAAGGTGTATACACCTATATGTAGAGTCGGCTCAATGATTATTAATAGTAAAATGGTCTAAAACAAATTTTAATAGAGTAATATATTGATCTTTTCGTTAGCATGAGACTTTTTCGCCCACAAACTCCACTGAAAAATAATTTTCTATTTGTAAGCTTAGAACTAGGACCTTGATAATAGTCTTAAGCCGGCTCTACTTATATAGCGTTCGCCAAAAATAACTTTTAAAAAAACACCGTTATGTTGGTATCTGATGCGTGGAACACTCAAATACACTTAAACTACAGAATTGTCCGTTTCATATATGTCTTGGGAGTGTGAGTTATCCATCTTCATCCTTCTTTTTTTTATCTAGAAGCCTAATGGCCGGAGCTCACACAATTAAATATGGAGAAGTGGAGTGTCCAGGGTTCGAATCCTGACCCCTGCATAAATTATGCAATGTCCCTACCAACTGAGTTAAGCTCAGGACGACATCCATCTTCATCCTTACATATTTCCAATTAAGAAAAGAATGAGCGTAACATGTGGCATATGTATTTCATGCATATGAGTTGTGACTACATATGATGATTATGAATTTGCATATCATGACTTTTGAACCATATAGCTACAATCTATGTGAATAAAACCAAAGTGCCCGTGATTTTTGTTTTTCTGTCATTGTGAGTTCACGTACAATATTAGAATACCTTTATTGGCATGTGACATTGAAGTGTTTCTCTTTCATTGTATATTGCAAATCCTACAACAATCAATGTGGAAGTACAAAAAATGAAAACTAAAAAGTTATTTAACAAAGATCCAAAAGGAATCAAATTAAAAAATTTCAACAAATTGGGGAAGTCCAACTTATGCGTTATTTAAGAGATTTTGGTTAGTTCCCTAAAAAAAAAAAAAAAGATTTTAGTTATTATTAAGAGTTTGATTTCAAATCTCACCTAAAACAATTATAAAATGACTATTAGTATCACCATTATTATTTTTTATTTTTTGAACAAGTCAAGTTTGTACACCGAAATTATCACCGGAGGGAATTGAAGTTTTGAATTTAAGAGGAGCACACTCACACTTCTCAAGTTAACATTATCAGTTCAACCCAAACGGGTTACCATTGTTATTAATAATAATTTTCACTTCCTCAATTTTTTTATGAAAGTCCAACATGTGCATTTGGCAAAAGTTTTTTTTTTTTTTCCTTAAATCATGAATCTTAATTTACAGTTTTCCAAATGAAAATTCAAAAATGAACTAAGCCAAATGAAAACAAGAATAGATAAAAGATAGTATATATAGACTTCAACAAATTAAAGATATACATGTCTTAAAAAACTAGCTAGTAACTAACCTCCCTAATGTCAATGTTACTAAAAATGATAAATCATATAACCACCAAAATCAAGCATTTTCTGTAACATATCCAACAGCCTCCTTATAATTGTTCCACAGTTCTGTTACCATATTTGACATCATTTCTAAGACTTCTTCAAATAGCTCTGGCACTTGTTTGAATGATTCTTCAAATGAAGTCTTCAATTTCTCTGCAAGTTCTGCAGCTATAGATCCTGTAGCAGAAACTGATCCTGTGATGGTGCCCTTAAGAACATCAAACACTGAAGATATTATAGAAATTATTGAATCAATTAATAACTGAAGAATGAACTCAAAACATGCCCTTAAGATCTCAGCAACTTGTTGAAATATTCCAAGTGAACCTTCACCAGAACTTTTTAAACCTTGAATTAACAACACAAATGTATAAGCAATAGTGTTGAAGATTAAACGAGTTAATAAACTCCATAATGTTAGCACAATAAATGTAATTGGTTTCAGTAGAAGAACCAACATTGGAACAAAGGTTTTAGTTTGGTGAAGTTTACTTTACAAAAATTGTATAAACAATGTTTTATATACGTAAAGAAAAATTAAAATGTCCCAAGACTTTGAAAGCTTCAAAGTCATATTTCTTTGAATAATTTATATAACAAGTAAACTCTTAGAAGCAAATTAATTGGTTAAGGAAGTTTCCAAGAAGAAGCAAATGATTTAATTGTTGCTTACACACTGATCAAGTTAGAAACTTGCAAGGATGGAACACGTAAATTGTACAACAAGTACTAAATACCGAGTAAGCTTTCGTCATCAATCTTGAAAGAGGTTGTTAGATTTGTAAATTATTGAGGAAAATCTATTTTTATTCATAATGATGTTAGCTTTTCTTTGGCTTCAAGTCTATTATTTCCACCTCCTCTCCTTTGGCCTCAAACCTTTATGCATATAAAATGTTGGACCATTGGATGAAAATTCTTTTTCAAAAATAGACTTTAGAAACCCAAAATACAATAGTTTCGAAATCTAAAAACCAACACAAAACTTTTATGAAGTTTTGCAAATTGAATCCCTAAGGTTTTCTAAAATTTCATATTCTTCATAAAAATTTTCATTTCAAACAACTTTTCTTCACATATTTATACTTTTAATGAAAACCTTCGAAACTTTATGAAAAATGCAAATCTAAATGTATCTTTTATTACTTATATTTAATATAGTTAATTTATCTGATAAAAAAAGTTTTAAAATGATTTTTTTAATCACTTTCTCCAAATAAGAAAAATATTAGTAAAAGAAATTGTGTACAATTGTATTTAGGAGGTGTAAAAACAAAGCCAATAATTTGATGAATCCGATGATTCAATCTTAACCACTTTTATAGGTTAGTATCGTTCTTGTCTTTTTCAATAATTTGGTTTGATTTTAGTTTATATACTTATTTAATAAAAAACTATAGTGTTTATAAAAAAGTTTTTTTTTTAAGAAGCTAAATTAACCCACTTGTGGACTTTCTACATAGAGTTCAAAATGTCATGCATAGAAATGTCATGTTTTCTAGGTCCATGAATGTTGTGTTTACGAGAATTGATTTTGTCATCCAAAAAGGTCTAGCGGCGCAACTTGTTGCCCGCTTGTCTTCTATTCAAGTGTGTAGATAATGGTTTATATTTAAAGGTTTCTTTTTCTAAACAACAAAAAGAAAAAAAGAATTTTTCTAAAAAAAAAAAAGAAAATAAAGAAGGAAAAGTGAAAAAGCAAGAAACTATTTCTCTTGAGATGAAAGTTCCCGGTGCGTCAATCTTTTGGAACTATTTTCCCTCGTTGGTGGTTACATTGTTTTCTCTTTGTATTTTTTTTCTTAATAATTTCAAACGTTGTTCTTGTTAGAAAAAATAATTTCAAACAACGTTGTTATTTATATCATGCGATTGTATTTTTTTTAGAGGAATCATGAGATTATCTCAAAAAACATGAGATTATAACTTCACTGGAAAAACATACATACATACATAGCATCTTTACTATGGCTTCAAATTTTTGAGAAGATTATCCCTCTAACATTATCATTAACCGCACTATAAAGAAGACAATCAAATACATTTGAAGTCATATACACTAGATTAAACAATTGTATCTTGATATAAAGAAAGGTTGAGTTCAATCGAGGCTTATAAATCATTTTAATTCTATAAAAAAACATTTTAAGTAAAGGAAAAAGTGGAATAAAAAGTTATATTTTATCATGTTCCGTTTAATTTCCAAATAAAGGAATGAAAACTATATTCCATTAAATAATAAATTATCCAAACAATGAAGTGGGGTCTATATCCCATTCCATTCCGTTCTTCTCCACTTTATTATGCTACATTCCGCTAAGCCCTACTCGTTTTAAAGTATCCGATGTATTCTTTCTCATCAAATTAGTCATATTCTTCCGGAAAAAAAATGATTAATAATCTTCACCAATGTTATTTTGATCGAATATTCTTCAGCGCTATTGTGAAAAGGGAAAGACGACACAACATATAACTAATAAGGATTTTTTTCTTTAAGGAGCTAACTAAGGAATTACAATGATACTTAAAGCAGCATTGCCTTAGTTCTTTCTCTCTGGTTCCTCCATCCCCAACAAATCGGCCCTATTTTTCTCTTTCCGTCGACCATTTTCTTCATTGAGGAGGTTTATTGGGTCAATTTTTGACCCAAAATCACTCCTCTTCGTTTTTTTCCTTCTTTCAATCTAGATAAGTAATTTTCACCTAGATTTAGGCTTTTTTAATTACTTTCATCATCTGAGTGTGACATTGTGTTGTTCGTTTTGTGCGTCATTAAATGATTTTTTTTTTCTTTTTTGTAGTGTTCATTTAGTTCATATTGAAAGATCTATAGATCACTTTAAAAATCATCAATTTATTATAGTAATAACCTTGGTTTTTTCAGTTTAAAATATACTCACTTTAAAATATTCAAATCCAATCAATAAAGGACTATAGATCAGTTAAAAATAAGAGTGTAAAAAAAAAACATGATTTGAAGATATAAATCGCATTGGAAGAGTTTAGGCAGGGAGGTATGGGGATCTCTCATCTCCAATATGCGGATGATGCTCTATGCATAATAGATGCGTCAGTGACCAAAATTTGGATATTGAAGGCATTGTCAATAGGCTTTAATTTTTTATTTTTTTTTGGGGTGGAGGTGGGGTGTTTAAATGTGCCTGTGGAGTTTATGGTGATGGCTTCTGATTTCTTAATTGTAACAAAGGTTGTATTCCATTTAAATATTTGGGGGTTTTTGGTTGGGGCAAATGCCATGAATTTTTTTGACTTGGGAGCCTTTGTTGGAGCAAATGAGTATTTGGGGAACATAATTTTTTAGTCTAGGTAGTAGAATTTTCTGAATATGCCGGTAAAGGTGTGGAGCAAGATGGTGGATATTCAACGTGAGTTTCTTTGGGGTGGGGTGAGAGGTGACCATAAGGATAGTTGGGTTAAGTGGAGAATGGTGTGTCAACCGAAGTGCAGGATATAAGGGCGACTTATTTGAGTTTTTTTGGCCAAGTGACGATGAAGATTGCTTGAAGAAGAGAATGATGTGTGAAAAGAGGTTCTAATTGAGAAATATGTCCCGGGTATCGGCAAGACGACAACTTGGTGGAGGAGGGGGTAGTTCTTAGCCTAGGCACTCATCAAAATAATGGAGGGAACTAGTAGGTGTTAATTGGTTTAATTCATAGTTAGTTACGAAGGTGGGGAGTGTTGTTATCACGAGTTTTTGGAAGGTTCCTTGGAGGAGTGATATTTCTTTTGTTTAAAGTAACCTAGATTCCTCTCTCTCTCTCTCTCTCTCTCTCTCTCTCTCTCTCTCTCTCATCAAAAAGAGGCAAAGGTTGGCGAATTTAGAGGATTGCATGAGGGAGTGGGTGAGTGGAATTTCACTTGGCGCGGGAATTTATATTTTTTGGGAGGAGGAGCTTCTTAGTAACTTGAGGGAGGATGTGGTTGGCTCTAGGTGGAATAATGGTGAAGATGGTTGGTTTGGAGATGGGAGGATGGGGGTGTTTTTTTCGGTATTGTCGGCCTACAAGAAGTTGAAGAGTTTGGTTTTGGAGGACAATTGGAGTGTGGATGAGAAAAGAGTGTCCTAAGGTCTTTGGAAAAGTCTGGTTCCATCAAATGTGGTGGATTTATCTTGGAAGCTTCTTCTCGACCAAACCCCCTCGAGATTGAATCTTCAAAGGAGGAACATTCTTCCGCCAAAGGCTTCCAATTTATGTGTTTTGTGTGAGGGAGGATGAATCCTCTATTCACCTTTTTATTCATTTTGAAAAGGTGGTCAATATTTGGACCAAGATCATGACATGGTTATAAATCTCATTCACCAATCCTCCAAAAAAATTGTGCACTCGGAGTTTTGGAGTTTAGAGGGTAGAAATAATAGGATTCGGAGGGGATTACGTCTCATTTGGCACACAACAATATGGAAAATTTAGCAAGCAAGGAATCACATCATTTTTAACAATGAGACAAAGGAAATGGAGGATATTGTGGAGGAAATCAAAACATTGTCTTGGCGGCGGGGTTTGCAAAGGCTAAACATTTCAATTTATTTGTTGTATGAGTGGACGTGGAATCCAAAGGGTTGTCTATTGAGGTAGTGGCAATTGTAGTGGTGTTTTGGCCAAATCTATAGGGATGTCCAGTTGCTTTGAAGGAGTGTTTTAGTGCCCAAGATCGTCTATTTCCTGCTGTCTTCTATGGTTGCATCGTTGTTTCTGTTTTGGCAGTGGTTTCCCTTTGCGGTCGCATGTTGGGGTGTTTGTTGGTGTTTTTTTTTTCTGTTATGTCATGCGACTGTGAGGTGTTCTGTCATGGTTTGTGTGGGTTTTGGGGGTTTCCACATATATACGGACCCTTTGTAATTCTGTCTTTTTAGCTTGACAGTTGTGTCCTTCTTGCACAAGCGAGCTCCAATAAAATTTAATTATTGAAGAAAACAAAAATTGCATTGGGTTTCGAATTCCATAACTTATTTGAGCCAAACCAATGGATTTGAATTTTTTTTATGGGTCTTATTGATGAGCAAACCAACCTAAAAAAAATTGGTTTGTATCGGTTCAGGCCGAGTAGGTTTATGGGTTGAGGATTGAATTCTGCTCTTTACCCCACAGTTTTTGCTCTTTCCCAACTAAAAAGACCAAAATACCCTTGCATGAGTTAACTCACGCTACCCATGCATGCAACGTGAGTTAACTCACGCACCTTTGGCCGAGGGCATGAGTTAACTCCCGCAGGATGGCCGGTTGTTATGAACACAAAGAACACGTTTTTTTGGACGGTGGTCAATGCATTTTTAATGGTTTTTACACTTTTTTTTTTAATTTTTTGCACGTTTTTTGACCTCATTAATAGCTATTTTACCTTAAACCACCTATAAATACATTCATCCTCTTCACTATTTCTCACACCATTATGTTCTATAATCTACTTTTGACATTATGTTTTATTAGAGAATATGACCAAATCATTGATCGATTCTATTATGCAATCTATGTTTCAAATAACATTTTATTAGATGAAATGGTACATTAAAGATTTGATTGATAAACATAGGCATTCCATTGTATAATGACTTATAATATAATTATCATGTTTCCACATGAAATCATAACAAGAAAGTCTATCAATTAGATACATGATACAACTTAGTATTGTGTATAACTTATGGAATCGCTATTTTGAACTCTAATCGGTCATCAAAGCTTCAAACAAATTCCATAAGCAACTCAACTCTTTATCCATCTCTCTATATGAGTTTGATCAAATCATAATTTTTCATTTCTACATGTTGAATTTGTTAGAGATGTGCCTAAGAGTAAAAAGACCGATTACATTACATTATTTCCAAGTGCTTGTATAAAAAAATAATATATTTCCAAGCACTTCAAACATAGCTCTTCCAACTTATTCATTTGTGAGATTTCTATGTTTTTCTTAGCTTCAACTATTAATATCTTGAATATATTACCTCAATCTCATAATTTCTTAGTTTAGTACAGATTATTTTGACAAAGATCTTTTGTTGAAAAACCTAGGTCAATAAATAACAAATGTACAAAACATAAATAATAATACTGAAATGTAAAATTGTAAGAAATCCAAATTTCTTATTTAATGACTAATTTTAGAATGTCTGTATTAAAAAAATATGACCTTATTTTTTCGTCATTAAATTCCTACTTTTAAAGTATTAGAGAATATAAACAAATCAATTCTTATTTTCGTTTAATATAACTTTGAAAAGAGATTTATTTCTTATTTTTGTTTAATATAACTTTGAAAAGTGATTTATTAGAAGTGAAAACTAGGCCAAAGTTTATGAGTGTTTCTCTTTAGACCCTATAGAAATTGGGTCTTGTAGAAATTTTTTACGGGTCGTGGAGTTTATATGTGGGTGTTGAATTTGTGCGAAGTGGTGAATGGAGTGTTGAGTTTGTTGACTTACGAGGTTGACAGACAGAACCCAAAACATAATTATTTTTTTCTGAAAGACGAAACAAAAAAATTAATGCGTAAACAAAATAGTTCTTACAAAAGCCCTCCTAAGAAAAAAGATTTCACAAAAAGCAAACGGAAAGGGGAATAAAAATACAAACAAATCTATGCATGTATTTGATTTTATTTGATGTTTTTCATGTATGAGACAAGATGAAATTTTGATACATGAGAGGTGAGGGTTTTGATTATGAAGATTGAAATGAGTATAAGAGCTATGCATATAAATGAAACATTATAATATTTTATTCTGTTATTTCAACAAAATCATTTATTTGGTATATCTATACCTATATAAAGCGGATACAAAATTTTGGTGTATTACTTTTTCTTTCAATTATATGATTCATTTATTGTGTTAACCGCTTTATCTTTTTTATAATATTATTTAAAAATTTGATTAAAAAATTAGTTAAATCATTAAAATAAGAACAATCCTACTGCAAAATGAATAATATCTCATTAAAAATGGAATTATCTTCATTCTAAAGAGAGTTTATTTTGACTAACTTACCAAAATTATTTGAGTGTGATATGTGATAAAAAAAAAAGTATAACAAGGTGTTTTGATATAAATATGTAATTAAATGTCGTAGAAAGTCGGGCAGACGAACAAGTTAGTGTACATCTTCCACTAGTAATACATAAACGTAATAAAATTTAGAATTTACAATCATTTTGTGTTGTTAATATATATAATATAATATTCTTCATCACATGACTTGTATGACTTCTATAATCATATTTAATATATGAAAATTTAGGGAAAATGAATACAAAAGAGTAATGCGTGCAATTTTGGTTGGTGGTGTTCTTGGCGTTCCTTGATGATTGTTATGCATGAATTCAAAAGTCATATTTAATACATGAAAATGAAAAGAAAAAAAATCAATTACGAATGATTTATCCATAATAAAAATTTAATGAGTATTCCATGTATTATTGTAACGACCCAATATTTACATATGAAATTCGTAGTAAATTTTTGATTTATTATTTATTCAACAACTTATTTTATGTGTAAAGAAACTTTAATTATTTTGTCCTCGTGAACTTAGCTCAGTTGGTAAGGACAACGCATAATATACGCAACGTCCGAGGTTCGAACCCTGGGAACCCCGGACACCAAAAAAAAAAGAATTTATGAAATCCTCCTTTAATTAAATTATCATAACCAAATGTTTATCTATTCTATTTATGGAAAGTAACTCAATTAGAGATTTTTTTTTGAAGGATTTCAATTAGAGAACTAAAATTATATTTATGTATTGATTTTATTTTGTGTGACAATGATAAAATAATTATTCATAGTATACATTAACATTTTGATAAGTTATTCTTATTTTTATTTTAAACCTGGTATCCAATATAAAGATTGACTAATCTGAGAGGTCTAATCTTATCGTTCACTTGTGATGGACCGTTCAAAGTAAAGTTTTGTATAGACTACACTACAAAACTTGATACGAATTAAATTTTATTTGACCAAGACAACTCACCTTTCCTTTCCTTTTGTAATGACCAAGTCCCCTCATTTAGTGAGCATAATGTCATATTAAGTCATTTGTCTCCATTTGAACTTATATTATCCCTGGATGACCAATTATGTGATTTTATCAATTGCAAGTGTATTGGTCATTACTTAGAAATTTGCAAAAGAGTCAAAAATGGAACAAAAACAGTTGTAGTAGTCAACAAAGATCAGAGAGATACAAGAAGTACTAAACAGATAGTAGGAAAGTTTAAAATAACAACAAGGAAACCACTAATCTTGTTGATGATGAGGTTGATATTATGCAAGCTGATGGGGAATCTAGTAATAACTCTGTTAGCAAGCTGGACCCGGGTAAACCCAAGAGACAGGTTACCCAACCCGCATGGACCAAAGACTTTGTAATGGGTAAAATTGGCTTGGCCCAGTAGAGTCACTTCTCAATAATATGTAATAAGGCCCATCAGTAGTAGCATCTTAACCTAGCTATATATAATGTATGACTGCCTCCTTAGAGGATATGAATGAAGTTATGTTTTTTTTCTTCAGTTTATTTAAATTTTTGTCTTGTTTATTTTTCTTGCATAAACCCTAGTTTGATTCAGTAGCCAAGAGGGTAGTATCAAACTCTGTGGAGGTTATTCCATCTCTTTCCACCAGTTACCTTCAATTTTGTGTTCCCCCATAATTTAAGAAGAATGAGATGAAATCATGTATTATTTTATTTTTAATTTATTAAAAAGCCCCTATTCTTTCATAATCTATTTTCCTCTTTTTTTTTTTACAAAGTTAATCAAAACAACAACAACAAAAAAAAAAGGGAAAAGGAAAAATAGAAGAAACATCCTCTTGAGAAGAAAGTTCATGATGCGTCAATCTTTAGGAACTATTTTCCCTTGTTAGAAAAAATAATTTCAAACATTGTTATTTATATCATGCGATTATATTTTTTTAGAGGAATCATGAGATTATCTCCATTTTATTTTTTTGAGATTATCTTAACTTTACTAGAAAAACGTACATACATAATTAGAAGAAAAAAAATTAGAAGATTATCCCTCTAACATTATCATTAGTCACACTATAAAGAAGGCAAGCAATCTTGCATACATTTGAAGTCATATACACTATATTAAACAATTGTATCTTGACATAAAGAAAGTTCAATCGAGTCTTATGAATCATTTAATTATAAAAGATAAGTTTAATTTAATTTTATAAAAAAATGTTTTTTGAATAAAGGTAAAAGTGGAATAAAAAGTTATATTTCATTATGTTCCATTCACTTTCCAAACAAAGGAATGAAAACTATATTCCACTAAATAATAAATCATCCAAACAATGAAGTGAGATTTATATCATGTAAGTATATATGACGAATGAGAAAGATAGCTTGAGGGGGGTGAATAGTTTTTTCGTGTCAAAATTGTTTTCGAAAGCGTGTGGTTGAAAATCTTTGAAAATATAATAATGACTATTAGAATAAGCTTGAATATGACGATATGATTAAAACAATGTAGAGAAATAAGACTTCAATTATGAATAAGAAATGAATAAGCAATTCACTTGTGAATCTTATTTGACAATTCAACAATCAATACACAATTCAAACCACTGTTTGAATCCAAGTGCTTGTTAGGTCTGGGATTGGGCGGCGTACTATATATCCAAAAGGTCAGCTTAGGACACCAGATTGGAGATTTCTCTTCTTTTCCACTATGCATAAATGAACAACTTTTCTCTTCTTTTCCTTGTTTTATACTCCCTTCGTTCCAGATTAAGTGAGTTATTTGTTCATTTCACACATATTAGGAAAAATGAATAAATGAATTAGAGAGAAAAATGGTTTTAAGTGTTTTTGTTAAATATTTGTGCGTTCACCATTATCATAAATGCAAAGCGGAATATAATAAATTGAGAGTGATGAAAGTAGTACTACCTCCGTCCCTTATTATAAGACCCTTTTAGAAAAAAAATTGTCCCTTTTTATAAGACTCTTTTGATATTTTCAAGTGCATTAATTATTTCTTTACAATATTACCCCTATTTACTCTACATATTTTTTTGAAAAGCAATAAATCCTTTTTTCCTTTGATAAAAGAAGAGCAATAAGTTTATGTGGGAAAACAAAAGAGTACTTACTCTCGTTCATGCACCATTCTTTGAAGCTGCCTTTATCATGATGATATTCATGTCCCTTGGTTATATACTCTTGGAGTTTTTATATGTTTATATACTCTTGTTTCATGCTCCTTGTTCTTAAAAAAATGGCGCCAGAAATTTGAAAATGATTCCTAAATATTTTAAGTTTGGAGCTTCAAAATTGAAATTTTGGGGAAAAAAAGAGTGATTCCAAATTTTTGTGGAAAAAAAATGGAATGGTTATTCACGTTTCATTTTTTTGTGCCATGGCGTTTCTAAGTCTACATTCAATCCAGAGGTACATTCATGCTTCCTTTTTAATTATGGGTACAATGATAAATTAATTTGGTGCATTATTCAAGTAGCAGTGGGTAATTAATATAGGAAAATAATCAATTATGATTTCAATTATTAGAAGGGCAAACATGGAAAGAAATGTCATTTGTCAACAAATTTAACACAATAATCAACTTTCTTAAAACTCGTGTTTTTTCTAAAAGGGTCCTATAATAAGGGACGGAGGTACTATTAATTAGGGTTATAATTGGAGAAAAAATTTAATTAATATTGCATTGAAAGGTAAAATGAGTAAGTTATTTTAGTACAATATTGTTTTACAAAAGACTCACTTATTATGGGACGGAGGGAGTATATGATAAATGATATTGAACCCGCTTATTGAAATTTCTGGATCTGTTACTGCCCACGCACCACGTGTGCCTTACAACACCTCATACGCTTCCACCATATATAAAGGGAACTCTCAGCAGTCCCTAAGGTTAGATGATTTCTACTCTTCTAACTCCCTCTTTTAAACTAATTCTGACTTGAGCGCCAGAGTGTCGGTAGGTACACACATCCTGCGATTCCAGCCAAAGCAACTGCTTACATCCACCGTATAGCACTGTATCGGCAGTCACCTTCTCTACAATCACCTTTTAAGATCATATTTTAATGCTAGTTGGTCCAGGTGTGGCTATGGGCTGATTACAAGCATAATCACCGTTAAACAATAATACTAATGATACTATGTGAAAAAAGAAAAATGAAAAGACAAAATTAGAACATAAAGTTTGTTTTCAACTTTCCATCTAGAGTATAGCGTATGCTACCAAAGCAAATGTATCTACTCTCTCATTTTTCCATTTTCGTGTAAAGAATAAAGTTGGCACTGATCACTTAAAACAAAAATACCGCAGCAATGATTTTGGTATCCTATGCGTCTCTTTGCAAAGGAAACAAACAACAATAAAAAGGGGACTCAAAATACTAAGAAAAAATGTAAATGTGGAGAAGGAGAGAAGCAAAAACAAATACTTCCTCTCCAATGCAAACCAATACAGCCATTCCCCACACCCATCTATTTAACAACCATCTTTCAAACCAAAAAAATTCAACACTCATTTTTCAAGGAGATATTCATCCATCATCCTCCAATCCCACGCTACACTCTTGATAGAAGTTAGCATTATTATTATTATAGAATTTTCTGTACGTTTAAAAAATGAGTATTGCTATTAGGAGTGATAGTATTTGTTATTACGGAGCATTACAAAATTAAATAATGACCTTGAATAGTTCTTATTATTTTAAAACTACAATTTCTCCCCTCTTATGATTTTTTGAGGAGTGATAGTATTTGTTATTACACACTTTAATTCGTTAAGATTTTTTGTTTTTTTTTTTTATCTTTTAAATTACAAACATTGTATACTTTGATTTTTAAGTTACAATTTTTAGTTATTTTGGAGATTTGTGACATTTATAACTAAATTGCTTGCACATAAAATAAAACTTATAGAACTAAAATGTAATACTCCGCGTTTTATTTCAAGATGTTTTATCCGGTAGCTCGTCTCTTGCGCGTTTTAGGCTGAGGGGCGTGTTGGTAATTGCACGTGGGGGCTATTTAAGTGGGTTTGGACCCAAAACCTTCATTTCCAATTAGTCTTTCTCTCTCTTAAGCTCAAGGACAGAAATATGTCCTCTCTTCCCACTCTCTTGAACTCACTCAGCTTATTCTCCTCCTCAAAGAATCCTCCCAACTTGGTACAAGATT
>Ga0315915_1004979_pt1 | contig 16624 bp, 8 predicted proteins | sample MpolbnodulesMG_FD_207738 | JGI IMG/M metagenome (GOLD analysis project Ga0315915, IMG submission 207738) | Medicago polymorpha root nodule microbial communities from Los Angeles, California, United States - branched nodules | ecosystem: Host-associated > Plants > Roots > Nodule | place: USA... | reverse complement strand
CGGGGATGCTTCCGTTGCTCAACACTTTTCCGACAGTTTTGGTCATGGACTCCACTTACAAAACCAACAACTACCGAATGCCGTTGTTTGAGATAGTTGGTTGCACCTCTACAAAAATGACGTATCTCGTTGGTTTCGCCTTTCTTCACTTTGAACTAGAGGATAAATTTACTTGGGCACTTACTATGATGAAAGGTCTTTTGTCCTCAAAAGACAACATGCCTAAGGTGATTGTCACCGACAGGGATGGTGCTTTGATGAATGCCGCTGGCACAGTTTTCCCTGAAACATACACCCCGACGTATTTTTTGGTGGCCGGTTATGTAATTTGGATATTTGTGGCCGTTATGTAACTAATATTATATAAATATATGAAATAAAAAATTGGTGGCCAGTTATGTCACATCAATTATTGCTCGCATTACTTTGTCTCTAATTATTCAACTATTTATGTTATCTCATATTTGTTTTTCATTATATTTTTGTGAAGTGAAACATGTCTGAAGATGTACAAGATCCAGTTAAACTTGAAGTTCGTTATGTAGATGTGAAAAAGAGAGTTTGGTTCACTGTAAACCCCACCGACAAGTTGGACGAGTTGAAGGCAAAACTTGACGACTTCTTTATCCATATTGGTTCAAATCATAGAACACGTGATGTGATAGTAAATGTGTCAGGCCTGGACTTGGGGAAGGATAAGGAAGAGGACTTCTGAAAGACCGTGTATTATCCACAACTTCTTAAAGATGGTAGCGACGTTGATTACATGTTTAGGTTAATGGTTGAGAATAACACTTTGTATCTTTTTGTCCGATCTGTTGAAGTGTAATATTTATTTAAGTGTAATAGTGTAATGTTTTCCGAATTTGTGTCTGTATTGTTGAATTTTAATGAATTCGTGTTTATGTAATTTAACGATGAATTTGGGTAATTTTGACCGTTTATGTGAGATTATGTAATTTTAGAAATTTATGGACAAATTTGTATAATTTGGATCGTTTACGTGTCATTAAGTGTGTTTAAGTGATTACAGGTCATTACCGGCGAATTTGTATAATTTGGATTGTTTATTGGTGATTATGTGATTGTGCAAAAAACAATGCTTTTGTGTAATCTTGTTAAACTGGCGCAATTCGGTTCAATTATACGCGTGTAAAGATTACGGGATTGAGTGACACACTTTGCATTGAATGCATACTAGTACAACATTAAATGTTGTACTGCTATATCAGTAGAGCGTGAGTTAACTCACGCATGTGTTAATACTTTGCGTGAGTTAACTCGCGCAGTGTTTTACATTGCGTATCTTAAGTTACGCAGTATTAGTTTACTAACGCATAGGTTTACACATGCGTTAGTTAACTAACGCATGAGTATTTTGATCAGTTTGGCTGAGTGCGAGCGAAAAGTACAAGAGCAGTAATCTTTTGATTATCGCATTTCTCATTTGCAATTTGTTGACAACAACTTGATTCATGTTTAAAGGGTTTTTTTAGTGCTATATTAAAAGTCTTGGAACTTTATTCATGTTTAGAGGGTTTTTTTTTTTTGACAAATCATGTTTAGAGGTTTCTTTAGTGCTATATTATCAAATTTACCAGACCCGTTTAATTATCTGCCTTCACATTGGGGGCAATTCATGTTGGCTTTAGTTTTGGAATCCCTTGATTGGAAGAGAAATATTCATAAAGCAGATATCTGGCCGGAAGAGTTTTATTTATGGGTGGTCGTCTTGTATTGAATCCTTACCTACGTATTTTTAATGGAGTGGGAGTGAGTAACCGTGTGTTAGTATAAATTTGTCTAGTAATACAATCAAATTTGTAATCAAAATGATAATATTTTTTATTCAAATTTGATTTTTCTAGAGGAAATTAGACAATTAACATGTAAATATAATGACATTTTATTCAAATGTTGAAACATAATTATAATTAAATCAATAGTGTGAAAAAAATATTGTAGGAGTTCCCGAACCCCAAGAACTATAAACGAGTTCTAAGGAACTAAAAACTCCTAATAATTTATATAAGCATTGCCAGAGGGATCCACTTGACACATATGTATTGAGTCTGGGATTAATCAAGTAAGCATGCTAAAGGGTTTAATAATGTAAATTGATTTTATTTTTAATTATTGGTAACTGTATGGCATACAGTGTAAATTGAATTTTTACCACATACAAATCTATACATAAAATAAAATTGTCCTTGGAAAATCTTAAGCATTCAATTTGTAATACCTATGGGCTACGGCTGCCACATTCGGTGTACACAAATCTATCTACAACGCTTTTCGACAAATTATAAGATGCACGGTTAAAATATAAGAAAAAGTCTTCTTTTACAATGAAAACAGAAAATCTGATCTGAGAATATCATATCCAGTTTTTTTTTTTCCGCACCGGTTTCCGACCCCACCATTGGTGGGCGACGAATCTAACGTGTGTAAAGGCATGCGCACTAGCCAAGCGTTATTCCCCTGAGAATCGAGCCCGTATTCCCGGGATACGTCTTTGGAAGGAACTCCTTGCCACGGGAGCCCAAGCAACTTGGTTGTACGTAAATATAATCAAAGAAACCTTGCGTCAAAAAATTAAAAATCAAAGAAACCTAATTCAAATCAACCTAAAATATAGCAGAATCAGATAATTGGGGCCATAAATCTACAAATCTCACACTAATTTACAAAAAAAACAAAATGAGTGGGGCTCATCTCTCTCTAGATTGGACACCCTATGTTTTCGGTAAAGTGAAAAAACAAAACGAAGTTTACCAATTATAGAAAATAAAAAGTGATCCGTAAAGATTATAGAATATGCTTTTCTGGGTCATTTTCAACAAAAAAATCAAAAGTCAAATCTAAGCCTTTTAGATTAGAAAAGTAAAAAGGTACCCACGTTAGCACGTAGCCAATTACGTGTTTGTGCATATTCTTTCATATAGCTGAAAAACAGTCAAAGAGAACAAGATCTAAACAACTATTAAGAAAAAAAATGTACGCTTTCAATCTGAATGAGGTTAATGGAATCATGGAAGAACCAATCACAAAAACCTCTAAATTAGTATTGAAGCAGCTTAAAACACACAAAGGTGCTAAAAAACTTAAATTCAATTTGTGCAAAAGATGGCCGTCATACCCACTATGTATGTCGCATGCGGATGGAATTTTGCAACCATAGAACAACATAATAATAATAATAAAACAAAGATATAGTTATCTTAATAAAAAAAAAAACATGTAAAGCATTAGAAAAAAACATTCAAAGACTTAAACCAGAAAACAAAAGAAAAGACATAAAAACAGAAAATAAGGCAAAAAGAATGGAGGGCAACAGATCTAAAAGACTAAGACAGAAGGATAGGATGTGTTTGTGTGTTGATGATAAGAGAAGATGGGTTTTTATAGAGAGAGAAGGTGGCTACAATTAGGGCTACGTATTGTTGCCGCGGCACCGTTTGCAACTTTGTAATAGTTTGTTAGTTGGGTAGGGTTGTTGGCAACGGGTCGGGTAAGATGGCCAAAATAATTTATTCATCAAAATAATCTACCAAAAACAATAAAAATAATATACATATTTCCAAAAAAAAAAAAATACACATACATTCAAATGGTATACTCAGTGGTTTGGTTGAATGCGTATATGATACACTTATATGATGTTAGTGTAAAATTAGATGCATGCTCTTTTTGTTGTTTCAATTTTTTTTTAATGAAACTTGTTTATAATTATATTAAGGGTTAAACAAGTTTTCATCCTTAAAACATTATCAACTTTTTGTTTTTCATCCCCATAAAAAAGAGTGACATGTTTTTGTCCCGACAAAATTTTCGTATTCACTATTTTAGTCTTTGTTGTTAAGTTGATGTGTATTTTTTAATGGTTTTTTTGTATATATATTAAGAATATTATAAAAAGTTCCTCTGAAAAAATGAACTCAAAATTATTTGTAGGTTGAAATTTTCGGTATTTTTATCTTGAACTTTTGAAATTTAAAAAAATTTATATTGTTAAGATGTTCTTAATTTTTGTAAAAAAAATATAATGTTCTAGATATGTCTGCAAAAAATTATTTAAAAATTTAAAATTATGAGGATAATTAAACAGTTTTGAAATGGGTTAATATAAAATATGAATAATCCAAAAGAATAAGTTAATTAGGCAAAATCTGTAAATAAATCTAGTAAAATCAAATTGATCATGACTTAAGTCATATCTCATCCACGTTTTGAGACCAACGTTAATGATTAAAATTTAAAAGAGTAAAAATCACACATATGATACACAAAATTTTTAGAAGCAAATGAGAAATAACAAATCAAAATCTTAATTCGGACAATCAAACTAATTTCATATGACTAATAGTCGATCAAGCAAGATCTACAACTTTTAACTTCAACCATCTACGAGGAAAAAAGATTTGATAGTCTTCGCCATCATTAAGTTTCATCCAGAACTTCAACATGTCCTACAAACACAATTTTCTTTGCAAAAATTAGCTACTTTTCTGAGATTGATCTCAACATATAATAATTATTGTTTACTTGTGAACTTGCTCATAACCTACATAAAGTTAACTTACATGTAACATTAAGACGAGGTCCTAATACGTCTGATTTATAACAAATAAAAAAACTTTACTTACATGTAACGAAATAATTGTAACGTTTTAAATATGATAAAAAGCTAGATCATATTTTCAAGTTAACTCAACAATAAAAGACGTTGTCTTAATCCTTTTAGTACCATACAATTTTAAATTGATTCTAATTCAACAATAAAATTTTAAATAACTGAAAGCAATCCTTTTGTATAATTTGTTTAATGAATTTTGCATAGAGCACACCAAAAAAGCAATTCAATAAAGAAGCCAAAACAAAACTTAATTGCTCATAGGCCCTGATATTCCATAGTTTTACATGTACAGAAGGTGGTTAGTCTTAGCTATGCTATCATTTACTTGCACAGGATGCCTAAAAACTTGGGGCAAAAACACTACTGGGTTATACAAAGACGGCAGGATCTAAGACCATGTGATCCTTTAACGTGCCCGTAAAACTGTTTTGCCCCGGACTACAAAAGATTGAGCTATAGATACAACATTACTTCTACAAATGAAAAAATTGATGAGAAAGAGTTACAGCTACACTACTACTCGTCTTTCACGTCTAGTGAATGCAGTTCAGCTAAAAGCCGATCATATTCAAGCCGGGCTTCCTCTATTTTACTTCTAAGCTTCGTCACCTGCACAATCATAACCACTTCTCTTAGATCAGTGATACAAAACTTCAACCGTACAATTTATCGATGAAGGTTTGTGTATCTTCTTTTCTATGTCATTATTTTAGGGGTGGATAATTTGGAATAATTCATTTTAATGCAGAATCCAAAGAATTCCAGTACTCAAACATTACCTTTAAATTAAGTTCTTCCCCTCTCTTTTCAAATTCCAAACAACTGCAGGGAAAAGAATACAAATAAGATATATAGCTACCATTTCTAATTCTAAATAGGAGAAATAAACTGAGTTGGGTAAGTGTTCTGAAATGGAAAATGAAACCAATCCAACTAGTAAAACAATAGTATTCTCTACAATCAAGAATTATCAGACCAACATTAATTAGAAATATACTCACTTTGCATGTAGTTTCTTATTTTCTTGCATCAATGTTATAGTCTCTGGGTTAACTACCTGGTCTGCAGGAGTTGTGGTGATCTACATAAAATGCAAGGGTTAAGTGGCATTAAATATGTTACAGTGAATGATTGCAAGAATCAGAAGTACAGGGAAATCAAGTAAATTAAAATGGGCAGTTGCTCTCTAGAGTACTGAGGAAAACATTATATACACCAAACAAAGACAGTAAATTGGAAAAGATGCAGTGTGTGTATCAATAAAAGTACAACTTGGTACTATAAAGCTCCAACCATGGTGGGGCCCAAGATAGGTCAGAGACACTGTGGGTCTATGTCTCTATGATAAATAGTCTTTCGTTGCACTTTCAATCCCGTTCGCCTGCCTTCGACTAATGTTTATCAATAGTCATAGCAGAATTGACTAGAAACTAAATGTCCTGTTGAGTTGTCACATAAATCTGCTCTATCTCATTGTTATACAATGAAGAACTAAGGATTCATTTGGCTTGAGAAAACATTATTCGTTTACATTTTTAATTGGCAAAATTGCTCATGCAGTCTTTTAAATTGTTGCACGGACACTTCTGATTGAAGGCATGTCCCAGTGCCCGACATGTATCGAGTCCGACACGGACATTTGTGATTAATTGAATTATGTCATTTTCTCAAAATTTTATCTGTGTCGACATGTCTGTGTCCAGTGTCTGTATCCGTGCTTCATTTAATTTATTTAATTCTACTGGATTAATCTTTTTAAGTTTTTATTTTTACAACTAGGTCCTTTGAGTCTCTTAGATTTGGTTTAACTCTACTTAAAAAAAGCTGCATGGCAATTACAGTGGTGATGTGTCTGTAACATTGTTATGTGGCAAGTCCAAGTAGACTTTCTACATTTTTAAATTAATTTTTTTATTAATAATTAAAAACCCCAAATTAATTACGGTCCTTTAAAGTTTAAACCCATTCAAATTTGAGGCCTCTTCAATCATCTTCACCTTTCCCACCACGTGTAATTCAATACAACCCTGAACCTGGATCTTCTAATGGCCGCATTATCATGATTTTGTTGCTGGCCTGAATTCGGCAACCACAAGGATGTTGATCGTTTTAGCATTTAGTAATGATTTGACAGATGCAGCAATATTCACTCGGGGAATAGATAATGAATTAGGAATTTGCTTTGAAGTTACGACCAATTTCAGGTCGCATGTTCATAGTTAGTAGCAGTACATTCAGTACAAGGTGCCCAACAAAACTCCAAGGTACCAAAGAATTTTCCTAAAATATATGAATTTTTATGGAGCTTAATTGTACTTGCCACATAACCACCATAATGGCCAGATGGGCTTTTTTAAATGGAGTTAAACAAAATCTCAAAAAAGGACAACACCGTGCATGTTATGATACATTGCCACATAACCACCATTAGAGAATAGACACATCGGCACCATAATGGCCAGATGGGCTTTTTAAATGAAGTTAAACAAAATCTCAAAAAGAGGACAACGCCGTGCATGTTATGATATATAAAGGATTTAGTTTGGGATAAATATATTTTAAGGACTAATCCGGTACAATTAAATAACATAAAAGGACCACAGAAACAACTTTGCCATATTTAATTACAAAATGGTCACATTGTTTCTTGTTTTCAAAGGTTTGAATGGAAAACAAGTGATACACCAAAAAAAAAAAATATTAGTCGTGGTTTAATGTACAAATCTTTGAAAACATGAAACAAGTGAAAAACAATATGGCCGTTCTGTAATTAAAATTCAAAAGTAAATGACAATAGAAAACATTATTTAAACCATACAGACTATAAAATGTTTAAGAACACATTTATATGAAAAACTTGCTTAAAATAATATGTACGAACAAAATAAAAATTCAAAATAATGACCAAGAAACCAATACATACCTGTTTCTTCTGACTGAAACCAGTACCAGTTACACATTCTTCACTTGCATGCTTTTTTCTATTCTGAAGATCTATCAATTCATCTGTCTTCCTCTTATTATGATATTCTGAACAACAAAGAAGAAACATTAGTTTGATGAAATTGGATATGCTGGTGGTGTCACAGAAGCAGTTAACTTGCTCGGATCTGCTATGAGGGTTCATGTTGTTTTGTTCAGAATTCCAATATGCTATATTTCTATTTCTATTGAAAACAGGAGGAACTTTTATTTTGTAAGAACGGTTATTCCATACCAAGTGATTTCTGCAATGGTGGATGTGATTGGGTAACTGGAGTTTGAGGCTTAGCTGCCGGACGATACCCAATAAGTCTACAATGAGTATCCCTGCAAAAGTTTTACTTGAACATGTCAGATATTAATGCTTAAAAATAATAAAATTATTTACTGGTAAAATGGCTTTATAAGTCCTTATAGTTTTATTAAATCTTTTACCAAGTCCTTATACTTTGGGGGCTCATTTAGTGACCATGGTATGATAGCAAGGATCGTTAATTAAATTAGTTAGATAAAAGTAGGACATGATATGAATTTGATAAGCTTATCACATCTAATGTTTAATGTGCACCCGAAAATCCACCAAATATGTGGCAGTAATAATAAAAGTAATTAGTCCAACAGTGGTGGTGGTAATAAGAGAATGATACCACGGTAGAGGTGGTGGTAGAGGGTGTTGAATGACAGTGTGTCGAGTGAAAGCTTTTGGGGAGAGGAGGCAATAGTGTGTCAGTGGCAGATGATAGGGATTTCAAGCTAACATAGGATGCCTAGAAGTGGCAGTGGAGGGTGTCAGGAGACAATGACAGTGAAGGTGTCGGGAGACGGTTAAGCTGGTGGTGGAGGATGCTGGCCAGTAGGTGCCACCATGAGAGAAGGGAAAGAAAAGTAAGAGCGGAAAGTTAGGGCCGGTAAGGTTGAAAAAGTGTGAAAAGACTATCAAATGCTAATCATTTCCAACCTAACACTTGCTTTAGGGTAAGATTTACATTAATGAGCACGATAGGATACCATTGCCTTAAGGAACTATGGATTACTTCTTATCTTTCTTATCCTGGACATCAAAACAACCCTGAAGGTTTTATGCAGAATTCTGATATTTTAAATTTTAAAAGCCCTATTAATGTTGATAATTTCTTAACGTAGCTGAGTTATCCCTTATACTTCATTCAAAATTCATATAAGTTCATATAAAGTCTAATAATGATGGTTGGAGATTAGGGGCCCAATTAAAAATTATCAAAAGCATGAGGACACTATTAAAACTTTTAAACTAATTGAAAAATCAATATTTTAGAAGGACTTGTGTGAAAGTTAGACCTTATTTTTCAAAAAATACGTGTATTGCTATTTAACAACTAATCCAAATCAAACACTAGCATGTTTCAAAAGTAGAGAATATGTGAGAGTCAGACAAGATATGGGAGCGGGACAAGCATAAATGAAGAATGCAAGTAAAAACACTTCACCAGTATTCCCATGTCATCGACTTCAATCGGGCTTCTAGCTTTTGAAACAGTGAAGTTTTCTCAAAATCTTGTTTATCATGAGTTGGCTCAACAAAATCCGCTTGCATGACACCTATCACAAGGTTAACATGGTTGGGATCCATAATTTACAGATTCAGTATATCTATAAGAGTTGTTATTTTGCCACAAAATGGATGAACAAAATTCGACAACAATTTGGATGGTTGGTGCAGTTCAAATATATGGTTAACTACATTCGCAACTCATCAACCAACCACAAAACACAATCTTGAATGTCGTTAACATTAACCAAAATTTGCAGGCGTATATTTGAAAACCTGAAAATCATGTATATTTAAATATAATTTACAGTTATAATGGATATCATGCATACTTGAACACCTGAAATCATGGTTAATTACGTTGCATGGCCAATGAATTGTTACACCTTGTTATATTCATTAACCATCCACTGAACGTGATTAACCACGTTTAAATTGTGTTAACCATCCAAATTGCTCTCGATTTTTGTTGTCAAATTTGTGTCAAAATATCACTTTTGTATCTATAAACGTCAACCAGAACTTGTCATTGCACAGTAACGAGTTACTCACCAACGACTCCTCTGCCTCTACTGTCTTGATATCTTACAACGTGCCAAAATGGCTGAAATATTGAAAAGGAAAAGGCAGCAATAGTATTAGCGAGAGTGGAGGGAAAAAGGACACAATACATATGTTTACAGAGAGAAAGAAACTCAAGTAAATTGATAGTGCTAAATTTGAATTTTACTTGCCAAGTAATTAATACTGTGAGCATTCAGAATTCGAAGCAACTTATAAATTATAATGTTTGTTTTAAAACTTCAACAAGAATATTGAAAAAGTGAATGGAAATAAATTCCATCACTTCTTGGGTGCCTTCCGCTTTAAAAAGATGATTTTTATGGTGAAAGGTCTTTTCTTTGATCTATTATCAAACAAAATTGGGTTCGAGGCATTTCTTTTGTGCTCAATACATGGCTTCTTTACAGGCATCTTCTCAATAAATATGCAGAGATAGAAAAGTAATTTTGTTTGAGTTACTTTTATGTCTTCCTGCTCATCGGGAGTTTGTGTTTCTGTTTCTTTATAACACTTATCTTCCAATAATATTTGATGTATCAAATCAAAAATAAATACAACATATTAGTTTTAATTGCATGCTTTGTTACCAAACAATATATTCTAACCACTGTCAGTCAACCATGCAAACCTTCCTATTATAGTCTTCCAACTAAAACCATCATCCGGTCATCATTAAAAAGTAAGGGCTCTTGAATTTAAGGGACGGGTTCTAATTTGCTCTACTTGTAGATGTTTCACTACAATTTCTAATCAATTACCATTTCTTTTCCATGACATTTGATAACAATTTTTTTATAAGCAAAATGTCGCTTTGACAACAAATGTGTAGGTTAGTTTCTCAGAAAGTTCCAGGTGCAAGTTGCCAAAATGCAAAAGTGAACTATCTATAGTACTAAATTATGGGGAGGGGCGACCTAATACCTATATATGCCCAAATTCTAAAACTATTTATAGCCGTGTTATAACTACTAATGTTGGAATATTTAAGGGTGATAATTACCAGTATCAGCCGATGTTTGTGATATACATTGAAACCATGGATGTTGACATGAGGGGCTTCCTTAAGAAATCCAATTGTAACAAAAAGTTCCTACACGTTAATACAAATGATAATATTAATAATTTGAAGAAAAAAATGGGAGAACTATAGCTAGAATAAGACAATCGTTGCTTGACAGCACACGAAAACTGATCCTCTCAATTGATATATATTATATAATGAAAAACATTTCAAACGTTTGAAATAACCTCTACAGCTCCACCACCACATTGTGGTGTATACTTGACAAATTCAACAAGTTTAAGATCGTCGGCAATGCTATGTGGCTTCACAGCTTGCCCTCTCAATATAATTTGGAAAGTTTGTGGTAACCGCAAGTACAATATGGAAAGGTACACCTGTGCAGCATGAGAAAATTAGACTCAATAAAATTCAACCTTCAAAACAGACACATAGGTACAATTTTAATAACTCAAGCATACACGTAACGAGTAGCGAAATCGATTAGCAATATGTTCCTCCTGGATTCGCTTCCATGCAGGTTTTTTACCGATCTTCTTGATATCCCAAGCAATACAAATATCCTGCATGAGAATAACTCCCCATGAGAAAGGACAATTTCAACACAGAGCTAAAAAGAAAACTAGTAAAATGAAAATACAACCTTGGGATCTGTATCAAAATTTAACTCTGTAATCCCTTCATCATTGAGCCACAAATTGTAGACGATAACTTTAGTGCCGTGAGATCCCATGTTATCAAACTGCAAGAGCAATGAATATAGTGAGTCAAGACAGTCTGTAATAGTATAGACGAGTATCATAAATTTATATGCAATGTACTAATGTTATAAAGCTAGCTTCGAAAGTATAGTTGCTGGTTGAGCAACTGACTCTGCCACCTAAGTTTAACAGTCAGTGTTTGGAGAGTTTAAAGCACCCTCAAATGAGCCCTAAGGACTGTATACTCCTTCATTCCTCAAGATCTTACAGATCCAAAGAATTTTCTCAATGCAATTCCTATTGTTCTACAGTCATTCTCTTTTGATTTCGCACGAAGAGTCTTGATGGTGCACGAGAAAATGGACTCAATAGTTCTTGTTGAGAAGCTTTGCTCAAACTACAAAATTGGCAGAGAGGGAAGATGAATGGTCATAGAACTCCACAATGACGTGATTGCCCAGTGTTCGACAACATAGGCCTCAACAGAACCCACAACAAAACAATTTTAACCGTCAGAATTCAACACCAGCCCTTACACAAACTCAAATTCCATGGCAGAACTTTAACAAAATCCACCACCCATATGGCCACATCAACATCCATGTCAAACATTTGCCTTGTACATGACCATTTGTGCCTCGACAAAATCCACCACCCACTGCCTGTGTGATTAACTCAACTCCGGCAACAAATGGGTTTTCACACAATAAAACAATTATAATTTGACATTCTAGATCATAGAATCGCAGTAATAAGACAGGACAGGTTCAAGAAGGAACAAGAGTGAAAACAATAGGTATCAAACCAGACAATAAATTCATGATGCTAACAAAGAAAAAAACTAGTATGCTAATCATTAGTATTTTCCAAAAGAGAGAACCAATTAATTATAAGGGGGTGGAAGAGGAACATAAAAACTGACTTGTTTCAGAAGATCTGCTTCTGATGAATATGGTGACCAGCGCAACAGCAATGATAAATTCGCCTTAAAATGTTCTTTTCCATTTAACATATCCAATGATCCAGTTGATGTATTAAACTCGTAATTCACCTGAAATTGACAAGATTGGTTTAATGATGTCAATTGAAACTACTATAATTTTCAGTATAGACAAATTTATCAGCTGAAGAAATATACAAACAATGCATCAAATCATCATCTAAAATACCCCTTTTAGTGTTCAGGCCTGTTAAATTCAACTTTATATAGAAAGAATGAGAGTGGCAAGTATCAAACTATTGACTGCTTGGCCACAAAGGCTTTGATACCCTATCACGAAGCTAAACCAAGACATTCTAAAATACCAAGTTTGACGCATTCTATATTTAATAGTCATAATGATTGACGAGAGGAAAATATAGGAAAGTGAGCCCAGCAATATCTAGGATAACATTACTAAGCTGATAACATGTAAGTATCCAGAGAAATGCATGTGCACGCACATACATACTGCCAATCAAAAGAGGGTGAAAAACAAATCACACAATAGTTGCCTTCTATAATATATAGTCTGGGAGCTACTACTATCAGTAATGGCAAATTGCATTTCAATGAGTGTTCAAGAAAGGAAAACCATAAAGAGAAAAAGGTTCCGGCTAAGAGAATAATCTCTAGCCCCTGACAATTTGGTCAACAATCAGAATATCCTGTACATTCTTTCTCCCTTCCTATATAACAACTTATTATCTCTCTGTTCCCTTCCCGTCCTACATGAACATTGGGCCTTACAAGATAGCCTTGAGCCTTCAATTGTAGACTTGTAACACATGTTGTTCATCCAACGGCTCATTGATGGTAGAAATCAGATGTTTGTCAGGTATAATTACCTTGTTTAATGCCCAATAGCCCACACACATCCTCCAAGTCCCATCCTTCTTTTTGACACGAGAGAAAGGACGGGTACTATCTAAGTTTGCCCTCTGCCAGAAACTTATTGAGTTGTAAAGTGATGGCACGACCATGGCATCTGTGCAGTGAAATAGATGAATGCTTACTAAGGATGTACTCAAGCGCTTTTTCTTCAAAAACTAAGTATATCCTTGCTGTACTATTCTTGGCAGGTATTCCTCTCCATTTTCAGTTTGTTTCTATCTTGAACCTAGTAAATACCCTTTGACACGAGAGAAAGGACGGGTACTATCTAAGTTTGCCCTCTGCCAGAAACTTATTGAGTTGTAAAGTGATGGCACGACCATGGCATCTGTGCGGTGAAATAGATGAATGCTTACTAAGGATGTACTCAAGCGCTTTTTCTTCAAAAACTAAGTATATCCTTGCTGTACTATTCTTGGCAGGTATTCCTCTCCATTTTCAGTTTGTTTCTATCTTGAACCTAGTAAATACCCTTTGAGTCTAACCATATTCCCGTTCTTCCTTCAACCCATAGTAGTTCTACCCATGGTCTCCAACCATTCAACACTCGAACAATATCAACTCCTCCTAAGTCTAAGACAAAAGCATCCAGTACCACAATGTGCCTCCCAATTCCCAATTTTTATCTCTACTACTGGACAGACAACTCTGAATAACACCTATTGCCATTTCACAAGCTAACTCCATGAGTCTTCATGTCAGCAACCGCCAGTCCCAAAGACACCATTAACTCTCGAGCTATGAAGTTATGTCTAGCTCCACTGTCGACCAAAAGTAAGATTGGGTAGCCTTCATCAAGCCTTCAAACTTAATGGTCTTTGAGCAAGAGAATTCTGCAGGTTTACTGTTCTATAGTGTCTAACAATTGACAAAACAACCCACTCCTCCTCCTCATTTACATTTACTTCTACCATCACGTCTTTGGGGTGTTTCCTCACCATCGTGAATATAGATACACAAATGTTCAATGCAACTTTAACTATTGTTGTCAATAATACCCTTAACTATTTATTGCAAAGAGGGAAATATGTGCCATAAGATAATAAAGTCCAAGGCATCATAGGAAAAACACAATTAATTGCAAAAGAAATACCCATCAAATTTATTGATTTCATTGTCTTGTGTAAAATGACACTTAAAAAGAAACAGAGGTGTAATATATATAGGGTTTTGCTAGAAGACACCTTTTATGAAGGTGTCTTTTAGCAAAGTTATAACTAAAAAGTGAAAATCACACCTTGAAGTGTGGATTGCTAATATATATAGGGTTTTGCTAGAAGACACCTTTTATGAAGGTTTCTTTTAGCAAGTTATTCTATGAACATTTGTTAAAAGACACCAACTAATTTTTATGAAGGTGTTTTTTATGTATATATATATATCTATGTACAAAGAATTCAAACATGCAAGCTTTCTATACTAAGAGTTTTCTTAACTAAATATATGTAGTTTTGTTAACTAAGTATTACATGTGTGGATATCAAGCTTTCTAAGAATTACATGTGTGGATATCAAGCTTTCTAAGAAATGGAAAGGAACAAAAAACGCAAACATATATATATATATATATATATATATATATAATTGTGGCTTTATAGACCACAACATATATGGACTGAGACATTTTGTGAAGTTCTTACACTGACAAAAAATATGAGGCTTCTAAATGGTGCATCAGATTCCAATTTTTTAGAAAGAAAATTGTTTTCTGATTGGGTTTTGAGTGTTGATAATGGTACAGTTGGTGAAAGCAATGACGTTGATATATCACTTGATATTCCACCTGATTACTTATATGAAGTAATGGTGATCCCATTGCATCTACTGATGATAGAACTTATCTGAATATATTAGATAACATGAGTGATATAACTTATTTCCAAGATAGAGCTATATTATAATTAGCACCGAAGAATTCAGTTGTTGAAAATAAACGATTATTTGGTGGATTTGATACCATGCGAAGAAAGAGATTATTTGAGCTATGATTCTCCGCTTTCACAAAACAAAGATAGTGATGTGATTTATGATGTTCACACTCCTGAATTTCTCCACACAATTATTGCTTCCGGTCTTCCAAATCATAAGCTCAGATTAATGGTTGCAGTTCCAGTGATGTTGTTAAGGAATATAGATCAAAGATTAGGACTATGCAATGGCACAAGACTAATAATAACCATAATGGGTAAGTATGTTCTTGAAGGGAATGTCATATCTGGAAGCAATATAGGCGAAAAAGTTTTTATACCAAGGCCATCTCTTACACCTTCAAACGTCAGAATTCCTTTCAAGGTTCAACGTAAACAATTACCTATAGTTGTTTCATTCCCAATGACTGTTAACAAGAGTCAAGGACGATAAATAAAGAATATTGTGATATATTTGTCAAGTGGTGTGTTTTCACATGGTCAACTATATGTTGCAATTTCGAGAGTTACTTCTAGAGAATGGTCAAGATACCAATGTGACTTCTAATGTGGTATATAGAGAAATATTGTGTTTTAATCGTAGCAACAAACTACATTTGCGTCTACAATCAATTGACTAATTCAGATAAGCATAGTGGATAACAAATAAGTGGCCATAACTCAAGTAAATGCTTACCTCGATGAGCAAGTTTTAAAAGAAATAACTAATTTGTTGTTCTTACCACTTCTCCTTTGTTTTTCCCATGGCAATTTAGATAAGCATAGTGGACATTGTTGAATCTTTTTTGCTTTTTTTTTTAGTTGGTAAGACCTGTGCATCGCACGGGTCGATGTCTAGTGCAAAAAATGTCGATCAAGTTGTATCCCTAGTTAGGTTTTGTATAAAGAGTTACATTCCAATAAATATCATGGGCTTTTGAGCGAATCAAGGGGTGTAGAACAATCACCAGACATTTTTAATTCTAACCTGATTTTGCAAAAATAATTGATGTCCATTGTTTTCTTATATGCCAGCCGGCCTAATTATTTACCCAAAAAACATGTGAGGTAAGTATTGTTTACACTGATTTTTGGTAAATAACCGCTGGTATAAAATTAATTACTTACAAGATCAACCAGTAAATCTTAAGGACATATTGTGCTTTTTGTCTTGTAGAAATTCATGATTGTTCTTCAAAAACATATAAAAGATGTGAAGATAACTGTCGAATCTGGCTTAGTCAAGATCCGTCGAAGTTATTTCCAGAATACAAATAAAAGAGATTTGCTTGAAATAAACAAGTAAATTGCAAAGATACTTAAGAAAATAAACTTAAATTGCATTGATTGAATGTAAATTGGTACACATGTTCATACATTGCAACTTGTGACTCGTTTCTCTCTTGAATGCG
>Ga0315915_1004974_pt1 | contig 16630 bp, 9 predicted proteins | sample MpolbnodulesMG_FD_207738 | JGI IMG/M metagenome (GOLD analysis project Ga0315915, IMG submission 207738) | Medicago polymorpha root nodule microbial communities from Los Angeles, California, United States - branched nodules | ecosystem: Host-associated > Plants > Roots > Nodule | place: USA... | reverse complement strand
GCTCGTCTTTGCTAGATAATGAGCAACCATATTAGTCGCTTTTCGAAAAAGCTCTGCATAAAAGTTGTTACAAAAACTTATTAAAAATCTACATTTAACAAGAATTTGTGTATTCAATATCTTAAAATTTGCAAAAAAAAAAAAAAATTATCTTTTCAATATGAAATTTGTCTTTTTCTAACCTATTAACTTGTGCCTTTAGATTATACAAGTGGCATAAGTTAGCATGATCCTTTATCACAGTTTAAAATTTAAGCGAGTCTCACTAAGTTATGTGAGATTTATATAAATTTGAAAAAATAAGTACTAAAAAATGTGTTGTTAACACTATAACATCAAAAATGTAATGAGTAACACCCCACTGTTTGTACAATGACATCAAAAGTTCAGTCCTCATAATATCATCAATTCATCAGATATATAAGACTACACTTAATCTAATTTTATTCTACCTTGTTATAAGCGTAACACCCCACAAAGTGTAACACTTAAGACTATCACATAATATCATCAACTCGGTTTGCATGTTAAAGATTCCAACGATAAAATAGTACATGTAAGTCCAAGATATTGCAAACATTACTAGATGAATTACTATTGATCAGAAATCAGTAATCAACAATTTAAAAATGAATCAAACATTAAGATCAAAATAATTTTTTCAAAAAATTCAGTTTCCTATATTTCCGAAACCCCAACAACTAGGAACTATGCTCCTTCAACAAATGACATTATGGTATTTGCGATGGCATGAATTGGGGATGTTGGTTGTAACTTTCTATAACAAAGCTGAATCTTTTTTAGTACTTTTGTAACAAAGCTGAATTGTGGATGCTGCAACCTTATAACAAAGCAAGGCAGATAGGGAACAAATTAACGTATGTGTAAACTTATTAAGATAAATGTATTTTCAGCAGTAGCACACCTTACGCAATAGGTGATTTGAGATATATAATCTAGTGGAATCTAACAAAATAGATGACTTGAGTCGTCGTTTATCTAAGCAAACATAATTAAAAGTCTGAGTTTAACTTATTAAAAAAAAAATCCCTCTCTATTATGTATCTAGCTGCACGAATTTAATTAGTTTAGAACACTATACATAATGCCAATAAAGAATGAGTAACTATCTTTTGAAGACGTCTTCTTAATATTGATTTGATGCTCTTGAATCTCTCTTTTAAATGATTATCAAATATGATATTCCTCCTATTATTTTTTCAATTCTTGACGGGGTGATTACAAGTATATAAGTTTTTTACAAGAGTCAAGAGTTCTTATTGTTCGTATGTCTTAAGACATACATTTATTGGAAAATGGAGAGGAAACACAACCTTTCATGAAATTTGTATTCACTACAAGCAGGAGAACCCAGGTTCCCTGTAGTTATAGAGATAAATAGGTGGTTGTTGAATCTTGGCAGACGGTATAAAAATTTCATATTTTAATATAATATTTATAATTTAAAATATCAAGCTTAAACGTTGATTGTTCGATCTTAATTGAATGACCGCTAATGTCTCAAATGAGTAAATATGGAAAATGTTGACTATATAAAAGTCAAGTGCCCTTTTATATTCGGTCATTTTTGGAGGTTTTTGGTTCTTTTGTATTTGTCAGGTGACCTTTTATATTTGGATAAAGAGTTTGAGGTTTTGAGTTCAAAATACTAACAAAAGAGAGAAAACAAAACTAACATAACAATTAATTACTAATATTTACTATTAAAAAAACAAAAAGACGTAAGTGTCAAATCACGTCCTTCCATCAAAAGTTAACATGGTTTCCCTCAACTATAAACTACACTATTCAACCACACTCATCATGTGATGTCTAATATTCATTGATCATAAGATGGATATTTTAGAATCCGTCAAAATATCATTCAAGTATTCAACAGATGTTTAATAAATTAATGAAAGACCAATAATTTCCCCAAAAAAAAGACCAATAATTAAAAATAAAATTTCTAAGAAATTGATAAGTTATTGTGAGATAGATGAAGTACTAAATTTTGAATTGACTCAATCATTTATAATATTATCATTAGGATTTAATTTATATACATTGTGGAGTATACTCTTTTAACAATGTCAATCAATCATAATTGTTAAATCATTAAAAATATTTAACTTTAATGATAACTGCATACCTCTAAAGCCACATATTTTTGGCTTGTAAAAGTTTTACTCTAACGATGTATGAAAATTAATCTCTTATCAAATCAATTATATTGTCATCTTAACGTATTACAAAATCAAAGTATTTTTAACATAAACAAAAATGTTAATTATATTTGTTGGTTTGCATGTCTTTACCAAAAACATCATGAGGTGTGAATACTGTAAACAGCTGTAGTAAACAACATAAAAATTTAATAAAAGAATGATAGTACTCTACTAGCATTAGTTTAGGATAGGGTTTACATATAACTTCAAACTAACGCTAGTGTTTCTAAACTAAATTAATCCCTATAATCAAAATTTGAGCTTTCATAAACACAATGGAAATGGATTATGTTGTAAATATGTGACGCAAAAGATAATCATAAATATTAACTAGATTTTACCATGAGATAAATTTAGTGAAAACTTTAAGAGAATCTTTATTTTAAACCCAAGTCAAAAATGTTATTATCAATCTCTATTCGACCGGGTGATTATGTTGAATGAGGTGTATGAATTTTCTTTTAGGTGTTTTTTTTATATATGACCTCATTTGCTTTGTTGTTCCTATATTGTCGGTCTTTGTTTGTCTTGTACAGAGATTTAGTTGTTAATAAACTTTGCTGTTAAAAGAAAACTCAAGTCAACGTTAATATGAACCACTTTGACACCTTATTATTGCTCTTTAAAGACATTCAACTGTTGTAACTTGCAAGATTTCACTTTGAGTTTATTTCCCACCACTTTGAGGGTCCTTTAGCTCTACTCTTCCTTTTTGTTTCCCTTTCAATGTTGTTGTGTAACATGTTGTTGTTGGTGTCTTTCTCTCTCCACTCACTCTATCTAACACACAAAACAAGTTTCATTTCATTTGCTTGCTTCTTCAACTCTCCAAAACACGCAACAAATAATATATAAAACCTTAAAATACTCACTTCATGATTCTCACGTCCCACACTTTTCTTCATTCTAACTCCAGCTCAACACAATACTCAAAACCAAGTCTTACTATTTCTCATTTCTTAAACTATTTTCTCAACAAATCTTGCATTTCACCACTTTCTTAATTCAGAAAAAATCTTTAAACATTCCTTTCTTTTTTATATATATATTTTTTTTGTATATTACAAGTTAAAGCCTTTTTCATTGCCACCATGACAGAAGTTCTCCATTCTCCACCTCATTTTACTTCATCACAAAGAACCACATCACCAACACCTTCAACTTCAACTTCAACTTCTTCTTCTCCTCTCTCTTCGTTCTCTTGCCATGCCATTTTTCAACCTCCTTCACAACCACATTTTCCACTTTTTGAGCTACTAGTAACTCTTTTCAGAAAATCATTATTTCCTTTCAAGAGTAGTGGCAACAAAGACCTTTGCAACATGGACATAAGCCCTCCAACTAACGTGCGTCATGTCGCGCACGTTACTTTTGATAGGTTCAATGGTTTCTTGGGTTTGCCTGATGAGTTTGAACCTGATTTTCCCAGAAGGCCTCCTAGTGCTAGGTATATGTAATACAAATTCAAGACAGAAAAAATGAAATTTGTCTCAATTTTCGTCGTCAAATGTTAGAGACGTCAAAATTTGAGACCAGTTTTATTTATTTCCATCGCTTATTTTTGTTAATAATTCAACTTTTTTTTATAGTAGTGTTTATAGTTTATTGTTATGATCTCCTTTACCATTTATATGTCATAATTTTGATTGGATTTAGGGTGACATTACATCACTAAATGATCGATTGGTTTTGATTAATTTCAAGATAAGATTTGTTAATTTCTTTTAAAAGCTATCCAAGCTTTTGATTATAAAATGTTTTAAACTATGCTAAGAAAAATATAGGCTAACTTTATTTAGATGCCGCATTTAGTTAGCGAACGAATCATTTTCATTTGATCTAATATGTCCTTTTTGTTTTACCTTTTTCTCTCTTTTTTTGTTTGATTTTCACATGTAGTGCAACTGTTTTTGGAGTTTCAACAGAATCCATGCAGTTATCTTATGATTCAAGAGGGAACAGTGTGCCAACAATTCTTCTGTTAATGCAAAGGCATCTGTATGTTCAAGAAGGGTTGCAGGTTAATCACTTATATGATAAGCGATTATGCTATAAGCGCTTGTCCAATTTTCAAATGACTAGTTCAATTATATTGCTTGATTTTAAAGTTGAATTTGTACATGTAGGTAGAGGGGATTTTCAGAATTAATGCAGACAATAGTCAAGAGGAACATGTTAGGAACCAATTGAACTTAGGATTGGTTCCTGAAGACATTGATGTACATTGTCTGGCAGGACTAATTAAGGTATGACATGACTAGATGATTGCATCTAGTTCATCTGTTCGTGTTGATGTGTTTGTGAATGTTTGTTTAGTGAATTGATCTGAATGGTGATATTGCGAAAGTTGAGTCTCTTTTGTGATCTGAATGTTGAATAGTTTTGCTTGCAGAATTTATGTTTTTCAAGATTTTTTACCTTTTATAAAAAGGGTCTAAAACTGTTAAAAATAAATTACTATAGATCTGACTAATAATAGAATCAAGTGTGCAGATAATTGATTCATCATGTAACTGATTGGAGAAAGGAAATTATCAATTTAAACAGCTGTCTGTCCAAGTCTAATAAATGAGACAAACAAAACATCATTTTCAAGACACATTGGCTTATTTGATCAAATTAATACAATTAGCTCCACCATGCAATATTTAGGATGGTAAATTAGGAATCTGATATATCCTGTAGAAAAATGTCAGTATGCTAGATGTTATGTTCATTTTTTTCTACTTCACCGGAGTTTGAACACTGGTCCTTTAACTCCTTTACCCTATATGTTGTTATGTTAGCTATTGCATTATTAGCTGTTATTTTTTTCAACCCTAAATACACACCTAGAAACTGCAATACTTGTGTTTTTCATCTTTAAAGTTTTACGAGCTTGCACAAAACAGAAGTCTTTATGATCCTAATGTCATGCGTATTTGACAAGAATTTCATTATCACCATGCATTTTCATCTTTGAAAATTCAGTTAAACAATTCTATATTTTCCTTTTTCATCAATGCTTTTATACTATATACTATGATAATTTATTATTAATATTCTTGTACTTTTCAAGGCTTGGTTTCGGGAACTTCCTAGCGGCGTTCTGGACTCATTATCACAAGAGCAGGTAATGCAATGCCAAACTGAGGAAGACTGTATTGAACTAGTGAGGCATCTACCTCATGCTGAAGCTGCACTCTTGGATTGGGCCATCAATCTAATGGCTGATGTAGTCGAACACGAAAATCTCAATAAGATGAACGCGCGCAACATTGCCATGGTTTTCGCGCCAAACATGACTCAGGTCTGTTCCAATTAATTATGATTCTAAAGCGATTTCGGGACATCTGAGCAATCCAATTAAACTTTTTAATTTTGGCAATGAAGTATTTGCTAAACTATTATTAGTTCATGGTTATTCTGATAGTACTTTTACCTTTAGGTTCAAGTTAATTACAGTATTTGGCTTTTCTGATTGCAGATGGCAGATCCATTCACTGCATTGATGTACGCAGTTCAAGTGATGAATTTCTTGAAGATGCTTATATTAAGGACGCTACGAGAAAGAAAGGATTCTATCGTCGAATCTAATCCAAGATTGAATTTAGAACCTTCTGATGAGAATGGACACCGTAGACTTTTTGAGTCATTTCAGAAAGAAGATACTGCAGAAGCAGACAATGAAGAGGCTAAAGAAATTTTTGTTTCAGAAAAAACTGTCTTAGAATGTACACCCGAATCACTCGAAAAAAACTCCTCAACTGAAAGAGAATCTGGCAGTTTGATAAGCACTTCTGAGAATCCAATTTGCAATGAGGAATTGTATTGTGAGTTTCCTCCGAAAAGAAACATGGGGAAGAACAACAAGTCTGGTCAATCAAGTAGTTCAAATGCTAGAAAAGGGTCCAAAAAGACAAGAGGACAACAACCTGTGATCAATGGAAAAGTGTCGGCCGAGAAAAAGGGAATGAGGACTTTGAGCAGCACAGATACAAGATCAGACCGAGTCGAAGCTTGGCGGTGAAAGAAGCAGTGAAATGTAAATTGATATTTTCACACTGTGCCTTTGTAAGTTTGTTTAAAGTATAAGGTTGCAAATTTCTAAGGGAATTCTGTGAAGTGATTCATTCCAGTATGTTTTCTATATTTCCTGTGTTTGTTTAATTTATATCTGTTTCTCATTCTATCAAAAGAAAAAAAACTTATCTGTTTTTCAATAATATCAATATTACGATCACACTACCATTGTAATGAAATCTGATTCCTTCATTCACAATAAGTTTGACATGTTCTTACATAGCTAAGTTGGTAATATACTATGCTACGTGTTTAACTTTGAGTGGAACCTTTTTTTATTGGGCCATGATAGTGAAATTAAAACTTTACAAACTTAAAAGAAATAAACAATACTGTATGGTTGATTTTGGAGGAATCAATCAAGGTCCACAAAAGTAGACCCATTGATGGCATTTTTGTGAAATATCAGGAGGATGGAAAACCACACAACTATGAAATTTAGAGTCACAGAAAATGTTGAAAGCTATACTCACTAATCAAATCACATCAATGGATCATTTGTATGTATATTGCTATATTAGGATAAGGCATTAAGAGAGAGGACTAAATGAGAACCAACCATTTTCCTAGAATAGACTGGAAATGTATCGAATGAATCGAATATTCGACCTTCTTTTTCCAGTGATGACGAAAAAATCACAAGTGGAAGTGGTAGAACTAAAAGGCATCCATGCTTTAGCTACTGGTTTGTGGCAATTCTACTTTGAATCCTTATCTTAATGCAGAAAGCAGAATATTTTTTTAGTAACATCAATTGGTACTTGATAGAGAATGCATTTCCAAATTTAATCTCCAATACAAGTGCTATTCTTAGGGCACGTTAAACACACTTACTGAATAAGTGTTCACATTACAGTTAAACTATTTAATATAAATTATAAGCTGTTTTCATAAACTATTATGAAGAGTTTATTGAAATAAGCTGCAAAAACAGTTCAAGAATGCATAAACTATTTTCATAACTTCTAAATATTTACACTAGTGTTTGTCATAAAATAAGATCAAATAAACTGTAAATTAGATAACACAGACACCCTCAGTGTATGAAGTCAACGTACTCATTAGTCCATTGCCAACTATGAAGCACGTACACATGTCGTGTCCGACACCGACACAACACGGAATTATGTGGTTTTCTCAATTATTAGCGGTGTTGGCGTGTCAGTGTCGTGTCCAGTGTCTGTATCCATGCTTCATAGATTGCCAGTTACCTATAGAAAAAAGTGGAAAGGAAATGTAGACTGAATAGTAGAGATTCATCTTAAAAACACCTATATAATTATGAGATAGTTGACTAATCTTATACGAACTAAGATTTAACTTTTTTGACAGTATACGAATTTGATACTGTGGTACCATATTTCACATGACAAAGTCCATAAGGATGCCATGTTGCATGGACAATTGAATCTTGTGGAGCCACTTGTACAACAACAAGTAGAAGTGGTTACATAAACGTCTGATTGATTAGTAATTAAAGATCATTTGAGAGAAGGTTGTGGCTATATCAATATGGATATCTGTGGTCAACAATCCCCCACACATTCAGCATACTTTGGACGTCGGATCGAAATTTGACGGTCCAAATTTCGATTCATATTTGATTTTAAAAAAAAATCTAAAGTACTGAGTTTGAAATCTAGACTATCCAATTTTAATTCAACGACTACTAATGTACAGACGATGTGAGTGCTTGGGATTGCTGACCGCAGGAAATCTGAATTCTTATCTGTACGTGTACAAAATAGTATTTTCCATTCACATCAGTGTACTCTGGACAGCACCATGACAGGATCAAATCATTGCTTAAAATTTGCACATCACATTCCAAGATAGTTGTGGTCCTGTCCCTTAAATGTCCTTCCTCAGAGGGAACTAGTAATTGGTCAGCCATCTGTACAAGCATGCTCATGACAAATGTACTTCTTTTTTATGTATTTAGGTAGAAGTTATAAGATTAAAACATATTTTGTCTGATGTAATTCGTTATTACATAGGATACAATCTTTCTTACAGAAAAATTCTATGCCATCAAGTCATTTTCCCATGACCTCGGAATAAAGGCAACTTTCAGCTTGCAAGCCCTTTTAATATAGGTATCCTACATATTATAGAAAATTAAGATAAATCTCACAAGTGGTGGGTTAGGTTCCTCCACTCGTTTGAGTTATGGGTTAAAGGATCGGAGTTCAAACTTTAGTGAATGTGAAAATACCAACACAACAATTATTGTACTAAAATTTGTCTATCCAGAAAAACAAATGTGTCTCACAAGTTACTAGGAAAATAGATGAATGCGGACATGCAGTCTTCTTACTGTTGCAGATCTAGACCGTCCAATATTGATCGAACAATCCTTGTTTTGAAATTGTTTTAGGATTTGTTTTACAAAGTTGGAATATGAACCATTTGATTAAGATCAAACAACAAAGTACGTTAGACAGCATGAATTTGAGATTGTCCCGACTGAGAATCCAGTCTAGTAACTAGTCAGCTACTAAGGACTTTTATAGTTATACGGTGGGATTGGTCCCCCAGATTAGTCGCTCATTGGATTAGATACATAGTTTTTTTTTTAAAAAAAAAAAAGACTTATGGTTATGGCCCCTAAATCCTGGTCAAGCATAGCATAGCCACTCATTAATAAGCGACGCCAAAAGAAGAAAAAACAAGATACAAAATATCAGACCCTGTTGCTACATATATAAGAGTATCTCCCTCTTGATTTTTTTTCTTCAACTCATCTATTTGTATTCCTCCTTACCCTTTTCTTCTCTCACTCATCTTTGAAAAACCTATTTATAAGCAGAATACTAACTAGCTCACTAGCAAGCAAAGCCATGGCAACCTGTGACAGCCTACAACACATCTTTGACACCCTATTGCCAGAAAATCCAACACTGCTTCAATCCCTTTCATTTAACAAAATTAAACCAGTGAAATCTATTGAGCCCTCCTCCTTTACTGAGATATTTGGTGAACTCCATTTCAAGGAATCATCATCAACAGAGATAAACCACACAAATCTCAACCAGATCAAAGAGTCTGAGTCTTCTGACACTATCCAAACTCCATCTTCAGCTTCTTTTTCAATTACACCAATAGCAAGGCATACCAACAAGCACAAAAGCAGTGACAGCTTTTCATGGCTGAATTCCGAAAGCATGCATCTTTGCACTGAAGGTCTTGGTTTTGAGAGTTCAGACGATGTTGAGGACTCAAAGAGTGGAGCGAATGAATCTTTGCAAATTGATCAAAATGAGAAACGTGTCGAACATCATTTATCTTCAAGACATCATTCTTATGGAGAATGTAAGAGGTCAAGGGTAGGTGAGTACCCTCCTCCCATTTCAAGCATAGGGAGGACTGGGAAGCCTTGGGTTTATTTCAGGTCTATCAGGCATAATGGAAGATTTGTCCTCGAAGAGGTAAGGATACCGACACAAGAGGTCCTGCGTGCTTATAGAGAGGATGGAAGGCTCAAGCTGCAGTTTGTTCACCCTCCTGATGATGAGTTTCTGGAAGACGAGGATGAAGGAGAGAATGATATAGGAAGCATAGCTGAGGAAGGAGAAGACATGGCAAAAGAAGAGGATGATTGTGTAACACATCATCCAAATGAAGAAAAAGAGATTGCTTGATGGTCAAGTTACTAGTTACTCAATTAAGGAAAGACAAAAAAATTGAATAATCAAGACACTTTCCTACAGATTTGCAAAAATAATACTGAAAATAATACTTGATAAGGACTCCTATATATGTTGCCTTTAATTTTACTCTCTTATATTAACATGTAATAAGTTTTTGTTTTCCAAAATTTGTCCAGTAAATAATAAAATTACAAGGTTTTATATGATGCACAATCTTATTCAGCAAAAAACATATCCCTTGCAAACGAGTATTGTTTAAAAGGCATGTGAACCTATGATTCTGTTTCTCATCTCATTTTTAAGAGAAGAGCGTGTGAAGTATTTTTTGGTGGAAGTTCACATGAGATCTATGACAGGGAAAGAGACAATAAGACACTTTTACTATGTCTAGCAGTTGAGCTTACAAGTCCTACGTACATGGTTCAACCAATCAAGCTGTAACAACAAATTATTAATTTCAATTTTCAACCTTGTGATTTCTTGTCATGAAATATATATAGTTTTATACATAAACCTTAAAAGAACAAAACGCATGACATCCAACTGAAATCATTAATTTTATATGGCCTTCCTTAGTTCCTTTCACTTCAAAAAAGTTCCCATTAACACTATCAAAATTCAGAATTTGTAAAGATTTCAAAATATATAAAATAATAATAATGATGATGAGAATAAAATTGAGTTTAATAGTTTATTACAATACTCTCTTTCACATAACTTCAGCCTAATCAAACAGTGAGATCATTCATAAAAGTGTTTAAATCAAAATCAAACACTCTTTATTCGATAGTGCGAATTGAATCTAGGTCTGCAATGACATCAAATCAAGCAACTCGTAAAGCATTTTTTCTTACCGTAGTAGATACGAAGATAAAAACCAAGGGAAACCAAGACAATCTAGTCTAGAAATAAACCAGAAGCTAGAATCAGGTAATAAGATTGTGAAATGGACACTACATGAGTAAAGAAGAGGAGCAGGTAGTGTATTTTAATGGTGCTACAAAACATCAAAATAGTTTGCTCATTGATCTTTAATGCGCATATATATCATATTATTACACAAAATTTGCAGATGTTGTTGTGTTCTCCCATGTTCTTGCCTTCTTGGAAGGTGACAAATGCTCTGGAAGTTTGAAAAGGCTTAAACCATCCCAGGCATAATTATATAACAGTGAAAAGGTAAAATGTTTTCTATCACAGAACAGGATTTTTGCCGTCCAAAGTTAAAAGCACCTTATATAGATCTGGACGCCGATCACGGAATACCCCCCAACAATGTCTCATGGATTTGATTTTGTCCAAATCAAATTCAGCTATAAGAACTGCTTCCTCTTTATCATCAGCAATTGAAACAATTTCGCCAGTAGGCCCTGTTTGTTGAATGAAAAGCCAGAAAAAGGAAAAGAGAAGTTAGTCTGAATAAATGTGGAAAAGGCAAATAATATTTTTAAATGAGCTTCTACCAATGGTCAAGAAGTAACATTTTTTTCCATTCCGTAAAGGAAACAGTTGCTCAATCAAATTACCTGCTATGAAGGAGTTTCCATAAAACTTAATCTCACTTTTTCCATGCTCAGTCTCAATTATCTCATTTCCTATCCTATTTGAAGCCACGAGAGGTACCTGCATTTCCCATAATTAATTCATCAGATAAAGGACTAACTTGACACAAAAATATAAATGACCTGTTTGAAACTTTAAATAAGTTAAAGGAGAACCTCTAGTGCAATTTTGCCCATAAATAAATTTATATATAAGTGACCAAATAAATTTCTTTCACTCAGAGACATACTCCAGTTTCAATATAACATATCATGGTCATTTCTATTTAACAACTATTGCTACGAAAAGAAGAGCTGTGAACATGGCATGCATACACCAAATATAAGAGACTGAGAGAAAAAGAAGGATATGCATCTCATAGACCCACATTATAAACAAAAATATAGGTGGTTGGGGTAGCCAGTATTCAGAACCTACCAGATTGGCCCCAGCATGTCCTTGCATCACTCGTTTCCAATGGTCACGAGAGTCGATGTTTTGATCGTGTGGTTCAGATCCAATAGCAGTTGGATAAAATAAAATCTCAGCACCTTGAAGTGCCATTGCTCGGGCTGCCTCGGGAAACCACTGATCCCAGCAAATAGCTGACACAACAATCAAATAATTAATTTTTCTTACGAAAGGATTGGCGTCCTAACTAACTGAAAGATGAAAAATGCAACTTCCAAACTGTCTTTTGATTCTATAAAGCTAAATCAAAACTGGGAAAAATGCTTTTTAGAAACAGTCATGGTTTTTTGGGTCTTGAAATACTAATATATTCACTCTACATAATGGTTTGACATATGCTTTGTATTTATAGGGTCTGTTGGACTGACTTATTTGAACTTATCGACTGATATAAATACTGGTGACCTTGTTGAGGAAAACTTATAGAAACAGCTTATACATGTGCATAAACTGTTTTCACCTTATTTTCTTAAGTTCTCAATGATAGCTTATGAAAAGAGCTTATAGCGTCAAAGAAAAATGTTTATTTTATCGATTGTTATAAAAATAACTTAATCATAAGCACTTATATAACAAGCGCTTATGCTATAAGTACTTAACTAAGTTGTTTATCCGTATGGCTATAAGCGAAAAAAACAGAATGCCAAGAAAAGTTCTTACCGACTCCAATTTTCGCATATTTTGTCTCAAAGACCTGTTTGGTAAAAAAAAAAAACTCAATGTTATATAATGTTTACGGATCATAAAAAAGAATGAAAAATAAATGTCACCAAAGCAGTTCCCAACACCCACCTTAAATCCAGTGTCACCTGGATTAAAATAGAACTTTTCTTCATAACCTGTAGGGGAGATAGTACAATTGGTTATTTATTATGCACACATATTAGGTGACACATATAAATAACCAGAACATTGCATACCTGGTCCATCTGGGATATGGGATTTTCTATAAATTCCAAGATCTGTTCCATCAGCATCAATAATGGCAATTGAGTTATAGTGTGCATTGTTTGCCTCCTCAAAGAAGCTAACTGGTATGACTACACCTAACTCTTTTGCAAGTTTCTGCATCCTACATTATGCACAACGAAACCAGAAGATTCACTAAAAATAATGCACAAAAAAGTCGTAAAATGTCAATATTTATTTATTATTCCTCTGTCCCTTAAACAGAACCGCAATAATGTTTAGAGTCATCTGGTTGGTACTGTGCACCGAATGCGAAGCAAATAACAATAGCCACAATTTCACTTCTTTTACCTCATAATTGTAGGATGGTCCTTATAGGGCTTAGCTCTTTGAATGAAATCTTCTCTTTGTGCCTGACAGAAGTAATAACCTTCAAAGAGTTCCTGAAATTAGTCATGCATCAATAAGATGATCCCAACACACAGAAACAATTTGGAAAAACACTACTAGGGGCAACCAGGGTTCTAATATGCAAACCTGAATGAGAACAATGTTTGCACCTTTTTTATGAGCATCTCGAACAAGTCTGCATAAAAGAACATGATCATGAGAAATCGTTCGTATACATTCCATTTCCTCTATTGATTAATCTATAGATTATCTCATATTTACTTCTTTTAAAAAGAATTAGGAAATATCAAAATTTAAAAAGAATTAGGAAATATCAAAAAGCTTTAGTTAGAAGCACAAACAGAACAGAATAGACAGAACTAAATCTTTTAAATCTAAGATCCTAATTAAGTGCTTATAGCATAAGTGTTTATGATATAAATGCTTTTGTATAAGCTATTTCTATAAGAAAAGATAAAATAAAGTCAAAATTGTTTTCATATAAGTTATAAGTTGTTTTCACAAGCTATCATCCAGAGCTTATGGAAATAAGCCCAAAACAACTTATGGACATGTCATAGGATGCTCCATAAATGATCCCAAACTTATGTCACTAGATAAGCTGAGATAAGTCAATTCAAACATGCCCTAAATGGCAAAACAAAAAGGCTACCAATAAACTCAAATTGAAGCTCATGTACCAAGAACAGGAGCATAATTCTAGAAGCAAGAATAGCACTTTGAACAATGAAGAACATCACAAGATAGAAACATTAACCGGTGATCCTAAGCAAGTTCAAATAATGAATAGGACATCACTATAGCATACAAGAACTAGTAATTTATAGATTAAGAATCTGTTTAGATAATTATCTCAATTAAGCGCTTGTAGCATAAGTGTTTTTCATACAAGTACTTATGTATAATTTAAGCTCTCCGAATCAGTCTCACACGTGCTTATGTCAGTAGAAAAAATCTTAAGTTACTTTGCACAGGCAAATAAGTCGTTTTATAAGATATAAACATTGATTTAGCTACTGTGAAGTCAAAGTTACCAGTGCAATTGTATTCTAAATGTAAATGATAATGGGATGATGCAAAAGGTAAAAATGAAAACTTTGAACGTGGGAAGCTGATAAACTTGCATACCCTGGTAACCAGGTTGAGGAAATTAATTAAATTCAAATATGGGTTTTGATTATAAGCTATAACAATGAGATAAGAAGAAGACCTTTCGGCGGTGGCAACATTGGTGGAGACATCATCAGTGCAAGCAAATTGAAGAGCGGAAACAACGACTTTTCTACCCTTGTCTTCCGCCATGTTTGGTTTAGGCTATGATTAATTTTGTGAAGAGAATATAATAGATAGAAGTATTATAATCTGCCACCGACTAACACAGTAAGCTAACAATATTCTTTCTTTTCTGGGTATAGCAAACTAAATTATTCGCCGAACCTCCTTTTACTCTTTCCGCGTAAAACACTTTATGCGTTGCGGTTGTGTGTATCTATGTGTTGCGTACAACATCTTAGATACTTTAAAACCATAATCTTCACTCAATCAGCATAAAATCCGAATAATTTATCATATACTACTACTTGGTTTAAAGATGTCTCTCTAAAATTAATCATATACTGCTACTTATTACTAATAATTTATCATACTCGTCAAATGAATAAATAAATTTTGTTTTGCGTTAACCCCCTTAGAGTTCAGTTGGGGAGCAAGTAAAATGTGATTCTCCTGAAACGATTCGTTATTTGGTGCAGCTCATTAACCATTTGTAGTCTTAAACTCTATCACTTGGTTAAATATAAATAATAATTTATCGTACTATTTTATTTTCAACATATATTATGTTATTGAAAATACAAAAATAAAGTATAATTAACTATATAGTCTAGTGATAAACACACCTCCCTCTCTACAAAAGCACACTATAATCTATACGAGTTAATTGGGCCCTTGGTTCATAAGTGGGTCAAACCCAGGCCCATACAATTCCAAACACTACAAAATCCGAAACCCTATATTTTGTGACTGAGTTATTGAGAACAAACCCTTCTTCCACATCTTGGCTGCGGCTAGCACCTCATCAACTCCAAAACCCTAATGGTAACCACCAACCCCAAATTCCTTTCCTTAAATCCAAATCTCGTTGCATTGCATTGACTTTAACTTCCATCATTTTCTTTGTTGTAGGCACCGAAGAAGGCAGCACCACCACCGTCATCAAAGCCAGCGAAATCAGGAGGAGGAAAGCAAAAGAAGAAGAAATGGAGCAAAGGTAAACAAAAGGAAAAGGTTAACAACATGGTTTTGTTTGATCAAGGTACCTATGATAAGCTTCTCACTGAAGCTCCCAAATACAAACTCATCACTCCTTCAGTCCTCTCCGATCGTCTCAGGGTAACTTTTTCTTATCTAACTTTCATCGTTTTGTATTCAGCTTTTGTCGCTTCCATTCAATTCGTTTTAATGAATTTGTAATGTTTCAGATTAATGGATCTTTGGCACGTCGTGCAATCAGAGATTTGATGGCAAAAGGATTGATTAGGTTGGTGTCTGCTCATTCTAGTCAGCAGATTTACACTAGAGCCACTAATACATAGGCGGTTTCGAGGTGTTTTTAGAGACAACATTATTTTGAGGATGTGTTTGGTTTTGATGTTTTTCTTATTTTGTTGAAGACAGTTGTTGAAATTTTGTTTTAAATGAAAGAAGACTAGTTTTATTTTTGTTCTTGGATTGTTCTAGCATTATTTGATGAATGCAGTTATGTTTACATTATGATTTTTGGTTTGATTTTTATTATAGTTTAGATTGATGTTACTCTAAAGGTTAGCTAGTCTTAGATTGATCATAATCCTATTTTGCAATATATATGCAAATTATTCTAGTGGGTTTGGCAATATTGCAATACAAGCAATCTTAGACATTGTGTTGGTGCTCACTTAGCACCAACATAGGTTGTGGTTAGGAATTGTCTTGTAGAACATGGCGAGAGTTGCATGACGAGACTTGCATAATCCTATTTTGCAGGAATTGTTTTGAAAATACATAAATCTGAAACACCATGCTTCATCTATGTGTGTGTGTGTATATATTCACATCTCTGTTTTGATATATGATTTAGTATAATGACAATTGCAATTTGAGTCATGTAGATTCTTCCTAGCTTCAAAATGCATGATTGTTGTTGGTATCAGATTACCTTAGTGGTGCGCGAATAATTTAATTGTACTGAGGTATAATAGATTGGGATGCTGTAGATGAATAGTTCTTTGTCTTGTCTAATAATTTATGTGTAACTATTAATATGGGTGTATTCATAGGAAGTCCCTTTGAAAGACTTTACATTTCATTTTGGTGTTT
>Ga0315915_1004973_pt1 | contig 16633 bp, 7 predicted proteins | sample MpolbnodulesMG_FD_207738 | JGI IMG/M metagenome (GOLD analysis project Ga0315915, IMG submission 207738) | Medicago polymorpha root nodule microbial communities from Los Angeles, California, United States - branched nodules | ecosystem: Host-associated > Plants > Roots > Nodule | place: USA... | reverse complement strand
AAAAAATGCATGAAATAACATTAAAATAAACTAAATAAAAAAATAAAGGAAAAAAAAAGAAAAAAAATGCATGAGGTAATGTTGCATATTTCTAGATATGCTTAAAAGAAAAAGAATGACAAAAATAAATAAATAAAAGTTAAAGAAATAATAAAGAAAAGTGCAAAAAAATAAAAAAAAAAAAAGGTGCAGATCTCTAAAGGGGGGTGTAATAAAAACCAGCATATAAGACAAAAGTGGGTTTCATTGGTCAAAAGGGGAGAAGTCAACTTCTTCTCCCCCAACCACACAAGCATTCACGCGGCCAACAACAATACAAATACCATCATTTTTTATTTCTTTGAAAACTCAAATAGTCACCAAATCTCACAAACTAAAATATCATTTTGATTGACTTTTCACGTTGATCATGAATCCAAACTTAAATTTCACAGTAAAGGTTTGTATAGAGAGAAAAGTGAAAAACAAGTTTTGACCCCAAAAAATAAAACTCAAAAAAACAGTGAATTAAGCAAAATTAATTAAAGGGAAAGCTTCATAACAACTCCACGGGTATCAAAACATCAAAACCCACCTTGTTTAGGTCTTGAAATGATCTAAATCACTATCACTTTTTCTTGAAAAATTGTGGTTTTGAATTCATAATTTTTGGTAGTTTTTCCTGAGTTTTTGAGTGTTTTTGATTTGTTGGAAGTGTTTATGAACTTTTGGTTGAAGAATGGTGAAGTTTCATGGAGAAATGAGGATTTTGGAATTTTTGATGAAAATAGAGATTTTGTAAACCCTAAATTTCGCCCCCCTCTCTCTATCCGAGTCATTTGGTACTTATAGAGGGAGTAACTTGGTCATCAAGAGTGCAAAAATTAGGTTAAGTGAGGAGTAAGAAAGGGTAGTTTGGTTTTTTTTGCAAAAAATGAGTTTTTGGTACCTTTTTTTTATATGATTTTTGGTGGTGAGTGATGATTTGTTGGATAATAATGAGGTGTTATGTGTGTAGAAGGTTCTAGATGCTCAATTTATGGTGAAGGAAATGAAATGGGAGTGAAATGTGCATTTTGGGTGAATTTGTCAAAGTTAGTGTTTTTTGAATTTTGATTTGAATTTTGTGATTTTTGAAAATAATAAAAAAAACAAAAGTGTAAAGTTGTGATTTTTGTGGTTAGAAATATAATGAAAATGAAAGGAATTGAAATTGGAATGTTTAGTGTAATGAAAATGAGATTTCTTGAGAACGAAGTAACAGCATAATAATGTGAAACAATAAATAAAATAATGCATAAAAAAGAGAAAATTTGAAGTTAACTTGTAAAACAAGTAACTAAGGGGAAAAACATTACAGGAATGCATTTGGTGAGAAAAAAAGTTTTTTTTTTGAAAAAGTTGACTTTTTATCAACTGGTGACCTTGGTCAAAGGTTGACTTCAGTCAACAATTGACCTCAGTCAACGTTGACTTTTTTTTTTTTAAATTTTTTTAGAAGATGAGAAGAAAGAAAGTTTTGGTTAGGGCAAAATTGGGGTATGACAGATGCCCCTATTTAAGTTTCTTCGTGCGAAGACTCGAAGATGACATCTTTGATTCGTCGAACCGAAGAGACTTAAATATATAATACGTCAATTTTGACCCTAAAATGTCATGAATGCTTGCGATGCAAGTATGAATGCAAGACGGTAAAGATGATCTAACTGGGAAAAGATTTAACCAAAAGGATACCCGAGTTCGCTAAAGAAAGGGATCCGACTTTGATGGGGGATAAAGTAGGTTCACTGGGTTACAAAGGGTCACCTACTATCACACTGATAGCTGTATGAAGACAAATTGAAAGGCATTACCTACTATTGATGTGAGATAGCTTAATGAAGGTAAAACTATGAAAGAAAAGACATTGACTACTGTCGATTTGAGAGAGTAAGATAAAATATAAAGAAATGACGTTGTGTACTATCGATGTGAGAGAGCAAGGCACAATATAAATGAAATGACGTTGTCTGCTTTCAATATGAGAGAGCAAGACACAATATAAAGGAAATGAAATTGTTTGCTGTCAATGTAAGAGAGCAAGACACAAAGTAAAAGAAATAACATGTTTTGCCTACTATCGATGTGAGATAGCTTAATGAAGGTAAAATGACAGAAAAGACATTGTCTACCGTCGATGTGAGAGGGCTTAATGAAGACAAATGTCAAATACTACTTGCTATCAATGTGAAATAGCTTAACAAAAGTAAGGTGAAAGAAAAGACACTGTCTACCGTCGATGTGAAAGGGCTTAATGAAGACAAGTCATGAATTACCTATTATCAATGTGGGATAGCTTAATGAAGGTAAATTGAAAGAAAAGACATTGTCTGCCGTCGATGTGAGAGGGCTTAATGAAGACAAGTCACGAATTACCTACTATCAATGTGGGATAGCTTAATGAAGGTAGAATATAAAAGAGATGACTTGTTTTACCTATTATCAATGTGGGATAGCTTAATGAAGGTAAACTGAAAGAAATGACAATGTGGGATAGCTTAATGAAGGTAAATTGAAAGAGGACATTGTCTACTACCCGTATGATAGCTGTCTGAAGACAAATGACATGCATTACCTATTATCGTATATTGATAGTTGTATGAAGGTAAGGTTGAAAAAGACATTGTCTGCTACCTGTATGATAGTTGTATGAAAACAAATGACATGTATTACCTACTATCGTACAATGATAGCTGTATGAAGGTAAATTGAAAAAGACATTTTCTACTACTTGTATGATAGCTATATGAAGACAAATGACATGTATTACCTACTATCGTACAATGATAGTTGTATGAAGGTAAGGTTGAAAAAGACATTGTCTACTACCTGTAAGATAGTTGTATGAAGACTAAATATAGAGATGTTGTCTACTATATGTAATATAGTTGTATGAAGAAAAAAAGACATGTTTAGTGACATCTTTGACCCAACACACTTGGGATGACACTTGGGGAAAATGAATGTATTTGTAAGTTGATTGTTTGTGAAACCTACCACTTGAAACATGTTAAATTGGTGAAATCTCTGGACCAGACACATTGGGGATAACACTTTTGATGCAAAATGAGGATTACAAGTTGTTCGTTTGTAGAACTTGCCACTTGAAACATGTTTGATTGGTGACATCTCTAGACCAGATACACTTGGGATGACACTTTTGATAAAAAGAAAGGTAGTTGCAACCTGTCTCTATAAAGAAACTGTCATTTGCTGTTTGGGTCAACACCGAATTAAAGAGATACAGCCAAACAAGACTCTGGGTGACTAATGCAATCATGTCTGAATGATATTTATGTATATGATGTGTATGCATGAATGTATGAATGTGAGTACGAAAGTACAACTTGTATGACAGTGTCACTGTATGACTGTATAACTGTGTATAACTTGATGAGACAAGACTGGACGGGTAAGATGGGAAGTGAACTAACATTACAGTGCAAACACTCGACAATCTTCATTGGAGATGATACTGTTGGAGAAGGATCAAACCACTGATGGGATAAAGTCCGTTAATCAAACCACTGATGGGGTAAAGCCCATTAATCAGATCACTGATTCCGGTAGAAGTCGTCATTTGTAGACTAGCATAAAGTGTATTCTTCCATTTGGCACACTTGAACTATCATGCCTCTATCTTTTTTTTTTGAATCCCTAACTTTTGCCTGGACCGCCCTTTCGGGTTTTCAGTCCACCGGGAATGTATTCATTTTTGTGCCCCTAATTTTTGCCTGGACCGCCCTTTCGGGTTTTTCAGTCCACTAGGACGCTCATTTTTGCTTAAGCCGCCCTTTCGGGTTTTTGACTTAGCGAGGTTTTTTTTTGACAGAGGTCTTCTCACAGCCTTTGGTCATATTTATTTTGCAGAGCTAACCGTTCTTGAGATGGATGTTGATGTATGATTCTTCTACTCACGAGTTCAAACAAGATGTTCTTGTTGAACTCGTGAGTAGGAGAAGCATACATCATTATCCTTTGTAATTAGGCATCTCTTTGCCCTTGGGGCCTGGTTGAAAAGATAATATACTTGCACAAGGTCTCCTTCTCGGGGATGAACTTTCTTGTTAAAAGCTTGTTTCATCATTTTGATATGATTGTCCAGAAGGACTCTTTAATGACAGGACTTGGACCTCCATGGGAGGTACGACCTCCAAGTTGTATACTGAGGGAAAAGGGGTTTCCCCTGTTGAAGTGTGCACTAAAGTACGATATCCGTGCAAGACAAATGGTAGCATCTTGTGCCAGTCTTTGTAAGTGAATGTCATCTTCTGGACAATCTTCTTGATATTTTGATTTGTAACTTCGACGGTTAAGATGCCCCAATAGGTAAGAGATCTTGTTGGGAACCACTTCATCCTCCTCTTCTTCATCTTCGGATACAGAGAACTCAAAGTCGGGAGGGAATACATGGTTAAAGTGTTCAACGGGTTTATCAATGCATGATTTGATTTTAGCAAGTAAATACATGTTATGATTATATGCAGATATTTGAAAATGATTATTCTTTTTAGGTTTTTTGTATTACCATTTTTTCAGAAAGAACACAATAAAAATAAAGTCAGGACCAAAACGACTTTTTTATTAATGATGAAAATACATAAAGTAAAAAACCCTAAACAATGAACATATTGAGGCGCAGAACACAGAACATGGAAGTATCCCCCCAATTGACATCTCTATTCTTGAAATTGAACCCATATTTTGATGTCTCGGGCCTAACTACGATAATATAGCCCGTTTAATTTTTCAATTGAAACAGGGAAAGTGACGTGGTTGGTAAAGACACTATTTTTAGCATCAGTAGTGGTAGATGCAATTGTTGTAGAGACAACCTTAAGTGTCTCATGAATGACAAAAACATGTAAAATTAAAGGAACATACAACTTTTTGTATAGGAACATGTATTTCTCACCTCAAAACTTGAAATTAAGAACTTATCAAGAATCAAAAGAGACACGATAGTATGAAAAGACAAATGACGGCTAGAACATAAACCTGACACACTTCCATGCGTGACTGAAGGTGGAGGAGCATGGGTGAGGTGGTCGAAGTAGTCGACAATATGTAATAGAAATTGAAACTAGTGTAAAAGGCCAAACTAGAGTTGAAAAATGGTTTGCCAAATTTTTTCTCACCAGAGGACAACAGTGGATCCACCGGAAAAGCAGACATAGTTTTTCTCTTGATAGACTCTAATATCATATTGAAAAATAGAAAGTAAGAGAGAATGAAAAACATTTGCAGAAAGTGTGTGTCATAATAGTATCATAGAAGTTTTATTATATGAGAGATTGTACAGTTAAGATAATCACAAAAGGAAATATGTTATGTAATACTCGCCTGTTTTAAAATAAGTGTTACTTTAGTCAAAAAAATTTGCTTTAAAATGAATGTCACTTTACATTTTCAATACAATTTTAATTTTTTTCTTCCAACTTTACCTCAATAAATACTCTAACTTTTCTCTCACACAATTTTTAGTGCAACTTTAAGTTTGTCTTTTTCTTATAAAGTAAGGATAGTCTAGTAAAAGTGTTATGTCTAATGATTATTTCATTCAATTCTTTAATCTGTGTGCAATTGGCTAAAACAACATTATTTTAAAACGAAAGGAGTATATGCTAAGTAATATGGTATGCCAAGAAGCTTCTAGAGTATGGTAGAATGTATTCACCGCTATTTCTATTATTGTTTATTATTTATTTAAATATCAATGGTATATACTGTGAATATCGGAAAAAAAAACTTTAAAACCTGAAATAAAGTGTGTTTTTAAATGGTCTTGTGAGCATAATTCAGTTGTCAGAGACAATGCATTGTTATATGCAGGGTCGGGGTTCGAATCTTTGATACCCTATTTAAAAAAAAAATGTTTTCAAATTTTATTTCCATTCTAGTAAATGCCTTAATTTTTTCGAGCAGCACGTGCAAAATCCTAATGTTTGTAGAGTTTATAATATGAACATAATGCATTCATCTCTTTTTATCTTTACCTATTGTTTTGTGTCTTACCTTCAAATACCTTTTTAGCAATGCTTTATTAAATAAAAGAAAAGCTATTTGATAAAGACCTTAACAAAAGTTGTTTAAAACCTTGTTTTATGTTTAATCTCTTTCAGAATGTATTTACAACAGATTATTGTTCTAAGTTTTTTTTTTCTTTTTTAGCAAATTATTGTTCTAAGTTGTAGACAAAGAAATTAATTTTGAAATAGTAACACAATTAAAAGTCGAAATAGTAACACAATTAAAAGTCACCCTTTTTTAAAAACTCACCCTTCATTATACACTATAACAAGATCAAATCATACACTAAAAGTTCACATATTATTCTATTTGATGCATGAACAAAAATGAAATTATATTTCATTTCATTGCCATTATATTAGAGCACACAATTATAACTTAAAGGTCCATGAAATTAAGTAAAATAGGGAAAAAAAGTACAATTATTTGGTGCATGAACAAACAAGAATGACATCTTCTGGAATATTCTTCCCTAAAAAAAAAATCTTATGGAATATGCATAAGGTATATTAATTATTTTGCTAGTACAAGAACTCATTCATCATGGTGTTAATTTATGGATTTGTATACAAAAGCCTTTACGACATCTAACAGTAAAATCTTTCAGATTTGGACAATCTTTATCCGTAATACAAGGAGGAGACTTACGAAAATAAATAGAATCATATGCTACCATGACTTGAAATATGGAAAGAAATATAAATATAACATAAACAAACTTCAGAATTTCAACCATATTTTTTCCTTTTTCCGCCTAAAATCTAGGATATTATTTGATCTCTTTATAGTATACAAAGTACATGCTCTCATAGAAAAAATTAAGTAGTTTAAGACTTTAAGAAATATTTAAAACCCTTCATATATAAAATTAGAATCATTACTAAATGTCTCTTAAGTATATTAGTGTGTTGTGTTTGTCCTTTAACATTTAGAAATGAGGTAAAATAATAAACTTGATAATGATAAGAATTGAATATTAATTAACTAACTTATCATTACTTTTTACTTAAAAAATCCATTACCTTTTTAACTTTTTGTGAAAGTAAAGCATTTTTTTTTGGACCATGGTAAATATATCTACAGATATAATGCACTGATAGGGTGAAAACATATTTATGCACACGTAGAACGTATTGTAGGATCAATATATATTATATATTTTTTATATAAATCATTGGATTATACAGAATGTGAGAAATTTGCTAAAATTTTGTGTCTGAATAGCATCACAAAAGTTCTATTATGCATTTGTCAAAAAAAAAAAAGTTCTATTATACTATGGACTAAACAATTAAAATAATTAATTACAAAAGGAATATGCTATTCTAAGAAGCTTATAGAGAATGCCCAAAATGTATTTAATACTATTCCTATTATTATTTATTATGTATTTAAATATCAACACTCCCCTTCACGTGGGAGCATATGAATCAAGTGCATCAAGATTGCCACATATTACTTGTTCGAGGACCTCACATGGATTTTGTAAAGATGTCTTTCAATTGAGAGAGCTTGTGATGATGTCACCAGGTTCAATCTTCTATCTAACAAAGTGAGAGTCTATCACTAAAGAACACTTAGATGAGATGACATGAGTCTCTTCTAGTTTATCCAAGATTATGAGTTTGAATCCGATCACGGGAATTTAACAATGTTAAAATCTTCGGGAGAGTTGTTGTAACACCCCGAATTTTATTTATTTAATTTAATAAAGTTAAATAAATCTTCGATAGTGAACCCTTCCCATATTTAGAAAACCATATTTTTTTTCCTTAAATGAGTTCCTAAAGTGAAGGTTTGGGTCCCGAAGCAATGTACCTAAGTGAGAGAAGTGTGTTTAGGTGTTTTAGAAGTGATTCCTTAAAATAATGGTGAGTCTAAAACATGAATTAGTTAAAGGAGTATAAGATGATTATAAGAAGAGATATGGAGTGGTGGTTTATGATGGTTAATGATGTTAAATGTAAATTCCCTAGAGTAGTAATGAGCCTAAGATAATCATTGGATAGAGTAATAAAAGATTAAAATGAATGAAGAATAAAGTGTGATTGATTAAGATAATTGACGATGCTAAGAGAAGTGATAAGGCGAATGTAATTGAAAATAGGAAGGTGTAAGTTAAGGTAATGGATAATTTTATAGATAATGATAGTGGTGAGGCAAATTATTAAGTTACTTAAAGTTAATAAGATGAATCTTTAATGGTATAAATGGTGTAGTTATATGATGCGTAATTTATGACTGTGGTGTCACAATGAGGTGAATCAATTGTTAATTTCGATGTTGTTATTGGTGATATATATATTTGGTGATGATTGGTGATGCATATGCTTAGTAACATAATTATGACTTACAATTTTGGTGAGTAAAAACGGTACCACATGCATATAGGTGATAGGAATGAATTGCATCTTCACATATACATGATGATATTTTGAAAATTGGTGATGTTGTGAATGATGTGTGTGAATGTTGATGTTAATATCGAATGCTATTATTATTTTATGTTGTTCATGTGCACTATTTATATGTTTTGAATTGTATTCTCACCCCCTTTGTTGTTGTCGTTGTGTGTTTGTGGTGTCTGTACACGTGGGGTACAAATTCTCAGGTTGAAGAATCTTAGCTGCAAGGTAGTGGGACGATGATGCTGGAAGCTTGTTCCATCTTTAGTTTAGTTTTTGAATAGATAATAAACCATGTAGACGAACTATGTTGCTCTGATCTGTAACACTAAGGTTGAAGTTTTTTTGTTTGATTATATAGCCTGGAGTTAATGTTTTGGAATTTTGATTTATTTACTAGATGTTGAGGACTTAATTTGTTTTATTGAATTTGATGAACTATTCCACCGCTAATTTAAGATTTTTGTTTTATGAAACTATGAAATGTTGAGCATGTTTAACACCTGTTAGTTAAATATATTCTTCTTTTATTTAATAATTCAAAGTCGGGGTCGTAGGCTGTTACAGACTTACAGTTGTCGCCCATTTAGGTTTTACAAGGTTTGAGGGATTAGTCTCTGTAATTGTGCGTGAAGGATGTCCAATTTACGTTAAAAAACAAATCACAGTCTATCTCAATATGTTTGGTCATCTCATAAAACTAGATACAAATAAGTGTCATCGGTTGTGCTTCTTCTTATTGAAGTTCCTTGTGTAAACAACTTCAACAAAATAAGCACTTATGTGAATAGATACCCCATGTTGAATTTTCGAATGAGAAATATAAATAGTGAGGTTTTTTTAAAATCACACAATCTATACTTTAAGACGGTATATATGAAGTAACTAATTTTCTTGACCGAGAAAATTAATCAAATTAGTTGTATTGCAAGTTGTTAAGGTTGATTAATTTAATCCAAATGAGCTAAGCATTTGATAAATCCTAATTATCAATTTTAGTCAAATTAAATAACAATCAAACAACAAAACAGAAAATTAATTCAATATAGTGACCTGTGAGTTTTAGTCTTAGAAACCCTTTTAATAAAGATTAATCTTCAATGACATTCAATTTTCAACTGGGTTCTAATAGTTTTACCAAAAATTAGGTTTTTATTAAAATAATTTCCACAACCTAAATTGAATCAATTAATTAAGAAAATTATAATGGTTTACCCACACCGTCATCGCTAGTGGGATAATCCACTGTCAATGACTTAGTCGGTGGAGTTTTATTCAATTTGATACAATACAATGTTTACACCAAGTACAAGTTAACCCAAATTCATGATCTCGAGAATTTATTTTAAACCTACTGAAGATTACCCTTGTCCAAGCAATATTATGAGCCACCGGTCCTTTAGATTCCTTTGATACTATTAGCCATTCAACGCTTTGAGCTCCTGTTGATCTTATGATCTACTCAAACCATTGACCCTCCTTTGCTTCTTGACAAGATTTCAATTCCAAAAGACAAGGTATCTGCAAAACAAGTTAGTGCTCCAGCACTCAAGTTAGTGAGAGAAATGAGTAATGAAAGTGTTCGTAAAGTGGTGATAATGTGATTGTAGTAAGTTGTAATTCACTCCGCAAAACCCAGTGAGATATACTGGATGCCTTTAGAGATAATTTGAACGGACAATATTGGACAAGGTGCGCTCATGTGCGGTGAAACACACAAAATGTCCTCTATCTTTCCTAGAATGGCGAGGATAATGAGTTAAGGGGTCATCATGTATTGGATTGACAATGTGGGTTGATGGAACGTTTAGAACATATGTTAAACTCTCAATAGTGGTATCAATACTTTTTTTTTATTCAAAAGAGGGCTAAAATCCCAGAAAAGAAAAATTACACTAAAGTTAACCGGGGATTATTCCTCCCCATAGCAGTAGCAACTAACAAATGACTAAATTAAGTAGGACATGTCTCATAATAACTGATGTAGCAGATTAAGCAAGGGTGCCAAATCGTTACCAAGTAATAAAGTGATAAGTGGAGTATCGTATCCACATGGATTGTCGTTTCGTCCAAACAATTCGCGTTACTTATTTTTAGTTGACGATATAATAAAAGAGTAAAGGGTTAGAGAGTTACAAATTTTATATGTTTGCAACAGAGCAAGTTTACCTGTTTTTGGTTGTAGAAAAGTAAGCAGCGGTTAGTCCTCCTATTTATATTGGTTGATATTAAATAATAGTAATGACGCGTTTCATTTATCTTAGAATGACTATGCAAGTGATGAGACCGTTGGGACTTGACTATGTAGTACTGCAACTTTTATTGTTTGGGTTATCAAGTGTATTACCTGACAATCCAATTTAGGTTATGTTGGCTATTTGAGTAGAGATTTGGCGAGTATGTGTTTCAAACTTGTTGATGGATGCCTCAGTCCTATTTTGGTCATCTCCTCGGATTCTTTCCCCTTCTTCATTCATAAATCTCATGAATTCTTCGTATGCATCTTCTACTTGTTTGTATTTGGCTGGTGCATATGTCCTTTAGAGATTTTCGTCCCAATTGTCATGTTATGCTGCTTGACTTTGATTTAAGACCCTGTTTTGTCTTACCAATGCACCCAAATATTTTACCTGCTCATGTGTAAATCCTAACTCTAGGCAGCTAACTGTACAATGTTTTTTTTCTTCACAAAAATCACATCTTAAATATGTTGCTGTCAATTGTGCGTTTTCTAATAACCCCAAACTTCTTGGGATGCATGCACCACTTGCATGAGCTCGTTCATAAAAGTCACACTCTAACCTCGCTCTATGATAAATTTTCAACTAGAGTCATTACTTTTGACATGGTTTCAATTTGAATACTAAGAAGTTTGTTTCTTTCCAGCAAAGCATCGTGAGAGTAACATCCTAACTTATTGTTACGAATACCTATTAACGTTACTAATTATTATGACTTAATATTATCATGACTCCTAAAATTAAATTACCTATTATTAAACTATACTCGATCTAATTACTGTAGTTATTATAACAACCGTAATTTTTAGTACGACTCTCAATTATGCAAAGTAATTATGACCTAAACTACGACTCTAAAATAAAAATAAAAGAAAAAATAAAATGTTAGTTCCTGAATGGGGAAACAAAAAGAAAAGAAAAATGGTTAGTAATAATTGGAAATATTAAACTAAATGCAAACAGAAAATGAACTATGTTAGTAATAAACTGAATGATAAACTAGACTCTAAAAAAAAAGACTCAACTAAGACTAAATATTTTTGGTATTTTTAATTTTTAATTTTATTTTTTTGGTATTTTTGAATTTTTGAAAATAGAAAAATAAGATGCGGAAAGATAAATGATAGAAAAATAAAGGTAGAAAATAAGTAATTTGAATCGCTTAGTCGAAAATATCAACAATACCCAGCAGCGGCGCCAGAAACTTGATGTAGCGAATTAGGCAAGTGTACCAAATCAATACCAAGTAATAAAGTGATAAGTAGAGTATTGTATCCACAAGGATTGCCGTTTCGTCCAAAAATCCGTGTTACTTAGTTTTAGTTGAAGATATAATAAAAGAGTAAAGGGTTAGATATTTGCAAAGTTTTCTTTTTGCAACAGAGCAAGTTTACCTGTTTTTTCTTGCAGAAAAGTAAGCAGCGGTTAGGATTCTTCGAATCCCCCCTATTTATATTGTTGGATATTAAATAACAACAATGTCGTGTTTCACTTATCTTAGGTAGACTATACAAGTGATGAGGCCATTGAGACGTCATTAACCTAATCTGTCGCAAGTTGCATCTATTGATCACACGGTGATCCTTACGTGTGGGGTCTATACTTCTCAGTTGACTAGGTTTATCCCTCCAATGGTTGGTTGCACCTGCTGGTTACACAGTGATCCTTACGTGTGGGGTCTTACCACCTTAAAGGTAATTGAAACATAGATTTAAATTGGCTTCCCAAGATTTCCAGAGGTAATGATGGTCACACTAAGGTTATACACGCACTACGGTAGAGTTATTGATCCTATAGGATTCTGCCACCTTTGTAAGGATTATTAGGGCGGGGCCTGGCCAATGTTCCTGTAGGTCTACCCATCTATGAATCCTAAGACACTCACAACACTCTCTCTCTCTCTCTCTCTCGCTTTTTAGTAGTTCTACAAACGGACAGTCCTATTAGCATCTACCTTACCAAGGGTTTAAGAGAATGGTTCTACTAGGCTACAACTTATTTCCTTCAAGAAGACACTTGTTTCCTTAATTTTTAACTAGTTACCTCATAGGTTCAGCAGATTTTACTCAATATTATTAATGCCACCTCCTAAGTACTTACTACTAGGGTTAACTCACTCTCTGTATCTTTCGCTAGTTATAACTAATTACTTCCTAGACAGATAGATATTAGTATCAAGATATAAGCATCATGATATTACAACCTAAATTCCACCTAAGTATCTAATCTAGGGTTGCGCTACTACAGAAAAAACCTAAATTCCTAAAAAAACTTAATAGAGAAATAAAGATAAATAAAATAAAAACAACATTCTATTGAATAAATATCCAACAAAAATAAATAGAGGTTCATCTTAAAACTCTAACCTAAAAAGAATTAGTTACATATGGTAATTAAAAACAAATTACTAAACATAAAAACATACCCTAGAAAATCAAGGAGAAGATAGAAACTCTTCTGAAGCTCTAGAAATGCCTTCCTCTTGAACTGCTCCAATTTTGAACGAAAAATTCTAAATGAGGGAGGCTGATATTTATAGTGAGAGTTTCTACCTAGGTTTGAGCTAAAAGTGCGGGCTTTACCCACAAAAAACAGGAAAAGACACTTGCGTCCAGCGCTTTTCAGATGCACAGGGTGCATGCAGTAGCAGAGCCAGAATATTTTTTTTATGATTTCCATTTTTTTTATGAAAATACTAAATGATTTTCTCATTTGAGAAGGGCCCATTTGAAAATAGTATCTCCTAATTTTTCTCCATCACTTGGATGATAATCTGAAAGTCTTGGCCTCAACCCATGATCACTAGAAAGCTTTTTCCAAATTCAATTCTAAAAATCTTTTTTTTTTAAAGATGGACCCAATTTTATCTTCCACATTCATCAAGTTGAGGATTAATTGTTGATGATTTCTCTAAATTTGACTTTTTTGAAATATTTCCCAATTGTATATAATTTACTGGTAGAAATAACAAGTTTATTGATCACAATCAACTATAAACACTACTTTTTTTTTTATAACTATCCTATAAACACTACTCATGAGTACATACAAATCATAGGAAATCAATCATAAAAAGGACATAAAAACATCAACATAAACACTTAAAGCAATAAAATAGCAGCAAAGTTCAAGATTGTTGAATAATTCCAAACAAGTACTTATCAAACTATAACAATAAAGTTTAAACTATCAACATAAATTCAATATCGGAAAGGTAATAATATTATATGTAAGGGTCGGGGTTCGAACCTGGACACCCTACTTCTCCACATTTATTAAAATGTGTGAGCTCTAGCCACTAGACTACTTGACAAAAAAAAAGGTAATAATAGATGTTAACTATCATTACAATAATAAACAAATGATGAAATAAATAAGGTTAAAATCATAAATAAAAAATTACAATTATAAAAGGGTTTACGTCTTAGGAGATTAGAGAGACAAGAATAAAATGCTAATGGGAGGAAAATGAAATTATTTGAAAGAAAAGTTGATGTGGTTGATTTTTTTTTATCCAAGAAACAAGGATGAAGGGCTTTGTTTTGTTCACTGAGAAGAGAAAGAATTTCACATGGTTGTGTATGATATATGGGGGCTTTGTTTATATATTAAAAAAAACTTAAAAAATCTGAAAGAGAGAAGGGTTTTGACTATCAATATATGTATATGTAGTATGTATATCTAAAAGCAGTGCATTGTGCGTGGCTCCGCCACTGGGCGCATGGCATATGAGCCTAGTGCATGTGAGTGCATCAGAAACCATGCCCTAGGCGCATGGCCATGTCCTAGGCACATGGTAAATGTGTTAGGCGCATGACACTCTTTTCGGGTCCAGTTTCTCTGATTTTCCGTCGTTTTAGGTCTTTGTCAACAAATAGCTTGCTTCAGAACTTGGGAACATAATTCCTCCCTCTTGTAAGTCTCATGAGGCCTCTTGAATCTTCATTCTTTGTCTTCCTAAGTCTTCACAAATCTTCGGATACAAGTTTTGGGAAAAATTAGGATTATAGACTTAAAAATTATTGTATTTCAAAATCAATTTCTGAATTTTCTGCAGTCGGATACAAGTTTCACTCAGCTTTCACAGTAAATATTTATCCTTAAAAATCAGAATTTTCAGACTTCAAAATAATTCTTGTTACAATTTCTAATAACACAACTTAACAGAATATCATTGGTACGACTTTTATCATATTCCGGACTCTATAAAAATCTGATGAGACCTCATATTAAAGGTAAAAGGAAAAGAACCTGTTATAGTTGGCAACTTTAATTGAGTAGAATTCCACTGCTACGATTGAAAGCTGCACGCATGTAATTGAAACAGAACGGGACAGCTACACAACACGTAACCATTCACGCACACATCAAGCAATTCGGATCGAACGGAACCGCAACTTTAAAACGCAGCAACAGGAAGAAAACAAAACGGAAACCGCAATTGAATTGGAACAGCAATTTGAATACGCAACAGTAGTGAAATAAAAGGGCAGGAACATACACGAGCACAGTAAAAATTCAATTAAAATTGAGTAAAGGCATGGCGCAGCAACAACATAAAGTAGTAACAAGGATTGGAATTTGAACGTTATCGTATCACCATAAGACAATCAACTTAATTTGGATAATAATAATAACTATGAAATGGCAATTGAAATATGATAAAGTGAATATAAGGGATACTAATAATAATCTGGTATTTGGAATTCGATGACGGTAATGGAAATTGCAATTGAAATATTAGTAGTTGTTCTTAAAAGAAACTACAAAACGTAAACTACAATAAGCAATAAACGGTTTCTAAATAACACAATTTCTCTTTGAAAAGCTTGGTGGTCTTGAAGGTCTATTTATAGGCAAAAATAGAGTGCTTCTGATTGTGTCCCAAGTGATGGAGAAAATGCAGGAAGTGGGGGTACATGCTTCTGATTGTGGGGAAAGAATTGGTCTAGCTTTGACTTCCTACCTGACTTCTGACTTTTAACCTCTTTTTTTTTTCCTTTTTTTCACTGTATTTCATCATTTTGACGTGCGGGCTGAAATAGACACCCAAGCAGCATAACATTGCAAAAATCTATAAAATCGAGATAAAAAAATGAGTAAGTCGAGCTAAGATAATATTGCATTTTATTGTTATCAAACTGCCCTACACTTGAACCCATAGTTACATAATTCGTGTAATCAAGGGAGAATTGCAAATTGGTTCGCGAGTACCAAATTCGGGTACTTCGGCGCGTATTGGTACGCAACAAATTCCCATGGAATTCGCACAAACCACCGAACCAAGAGTTACCAAAGAGAATGGTTACCGCTAAAGACACTGAATGCATTGGATGAAGACACCGAATACGGTGTAATACAGTGTAATGCATCGAATGCATTGGATGAAGACACTGAATAGCTATTTATTGCTACACTGGTTCTTATCCTCAAATCCATACTACATGCATTCTTCTCTAGTTCTATCAAATCTTCGATGTGGGACTTAGCTTTCTTCTCTTATTCAACAACGTTGTGCACTTTATGCTACTAGCCGCGGATGCAGATTTCCTGCTGTAACAGCAGGATGTTGTAAGGCGTGTGAGCCGTTCGATCAAAGATAAGTGGCTGAGATTAAACTGTGTGAAAACTAGCAGAACAAATCTGAACCGTTGGATCAATATTTTATGGTTGAGATTGACTACTGCGTGTAACTGCGTGAAGCAGTTACAACAGGGGATCTAGGTCCTACTAGCCGCCTGTCAACTTTGATGATTTTCTTCTTTATTTTTGGCTTAAACGTACTATTCACCCTCCAAGTTTCCAAAAGTATCGATTTTGACCCCCTTTTAAAAAAAACTGGCCAGAGTCACCCCCTATACCTTTTGCAAAACCCCAATTTTGACATGGTCAATCTTATGTGTCACGCCACCTTATATAATTTTTTAAAAAAAAAAATCA
>Ga0315915_1004964_pt1 | contig 16648 bp, 4 predicted proteins | sample MpolbnodulesMG_FD_207738 | JGI IMG/M metagenome (GOLD analysis project Ga0315915, IMG submission 207738) | Medicago polymorpha root nodule microbial communities from Los Angeles, California, United States - branched nodules | ecosystem: Host-associated > Plants > Roots > Nodule | place: USA... | reverse complement strand
CGAGGCCAAAGAAATTGGAGGTGTTTCTTTAATTACATGAAGATTGTTTTTGGATTGTTCCTTGATTTTGATTTTCTGAGTTTTTTAAGAACAACTTGACGAAGATTGATATGGATTGTAGTCTCTTGGTGGTGGTGAATTGCAGATTTGCATTCTCATGAAGTTGAAGATGATGAGGGAAAAATATATAGTGTGGACAGACCATAATAACATCTATACTCCTCTTTAATCTAATGGTACAAAAAAAACTTTCCTATGGTGGGAAAGGATTTGCCTTTCCCATGTTAAACTTCACCTTGAATTAATTCAAGAATTCAATGAATCGTATCAAACCCATTTTTTTAATGTTATTTTGGGCCAATTTACTCCTATCTCACTCACCTATATATACTCTTACTCACACAATTTTCTAATCATTGAAACAATTTTCAAATAGACTCTGAAATCTTATCTCTCTCCTTCATCTAACATGCCAAGCAAACACCACTAAGAAATGATGGAAAAGTATCTTACACACAATGTTTAAACATGTCTTACTTTTTTTTAAAAAAGTAGACATCTCTTACCTGTGCACCATATAATTAACCTTTAAACATGTTCAACAATTCCTTGCACAAAATAAATGACTTATGCACCACAATAGTTGCCTTAAAATATATAATATAATTTTGAAAGAGACCAATCCTAAAATCTAATATGATTGACGACTTGCCAGCCTACAATTGAATCATGTTATAATTTATAACCATGATAATTAGTGGTCCTTTCTATAAGTCAAATAAATGAGCATGCATATGTCCAATCAAACAACCATTTCAAGTGATTAAAAGGAAATTGAGCCACTCACTACCACAAATATTTCAACTATCTTGCATGATAAAAACGATTTCTGATATAGTCATTTAGCATGCGTGTACTATTTTCTTTGGTCCAATACCTTAATTCCATAACAATTATCCAACCCTTGATCATCTCTTTCCAAATCAAGTATATATCTGTTTCATTCCCCCTGCCATTTGGCGTTTTCAAATGTATCTAGCTATATATTTTCTATTTTGCTTTCACTCATTGTATTGTTCAAATCACAAATTATATACTTGGACCATATATTTGATTTATTGTTCCATCAAATTATGCATATCTTGATGGGCTAGTTAAACCCAACCCTCTTGGAACTAATCAAGGTGATAAGATAGTTCATTAATGTCCAAAAACAATGCAAAGGTCAGAACTAGTTGAGTCCCTACCTATGAAAAGAAAGTCTAATATATCGGCCACTTAACATTTTTGTGTACACTATTATCAAAGATAAATGGTCCATGAACAAAGACAAGTAGTATGCCTCAAGTATATAGACTTAAAGACTATATATGGTCCCCACTATAATTTGAAGGAACAATAACAGAAATTATGAAATTGCATAGGGGAGGAAAACTTTTTTGAAAATTAATTGGCACGAACTTTCTGATGGTGTTTCTTATTTGGCATGTGTGTTGGGACTATACCTTTCAATCTGAATTATTGCTTTTGTTGGAGATTTAGAGTCATATACACGCATAATACTAATATACAATTAAATTCATCCATCTGGGATCTTTGTACTTTTTTTGACTTTAAAAGGGCCACATGCTAGTAATATATTTACAATGATTATTAATATTAATATACTGATTTCTAAGTGAGATGAACTACACCTGATTGGCCCACTTAACCTTTTACTTAGTCATATTTAAAATTTGATGAAATTAATCTGAAATTTTAATATAATTAATGTGCATGGCATGTGTAAATAAGACGACCCGATCTGTTTATTAGTCAAAAATAAATTAAGACCGGTTTTTTAAATTATAAGAAAAAGTTAAAAACTCTCTTTCCCTTTTCTGGTTTTCTATTGTTTTAATTTATCTGTTACTTTAAAATTGTAATGACATAAATAATTTCTTTAAAAAATATCTTTAAATATTTTTAATGCAAAGAAACAAATAAGTGTAATACCATAATAAAAGTTAATGATATCACAAAAATAGATAGATAATTTAATCAAAATTAAAAAAAATTGTTATGTTCATTGATATATTTATGTATAACTTTAACCAGCAATTTTTTTTGTTACACTTTAACCAACAATTAAAAATAAGTATATTGTCAAAAGGAAATTAAAAAGAAAGAGATATTTGAATCCAATTTTGAGTAAGTAGGATTAAAACTCTTAAGGAATTTTTCCATCTATTTAAGTCCCACAAAACTCTAGCGATTAGTTTCTCTAGTCACGTGTGAAAGATACCCAATTTACATAAAAAAAATGGAGCTGGTACAATTTTTTTCTCAAGCCAATTTACGACAAAAAAAAGAGCATTAGATGAACGTGCATTGATGTTTATTCCATGCATAAAACAAACATACACTTATTTTGTAGCATATATTTATATGGTAGCATAGATAATTGTTTTATTTGGAATATACGCCAATGCACATTCGTCTAATGCTACAAATATGTAGTTCCTTCAAAATCACGACCAAATGGGCTCGAAACGGAAGAAAAGCAAGTCAACCACATATCCATATATTACATAAGTGTTAAAAATGATGTTCTTAGCAGTTAGCACTACTATGTGAGAGACATTAGAGAATTTTTAAGCATGAGGTCGAAGATTCCATCATAAAATGTAACTTTAATTTTTCCTATAAAAAATAAACTACGGAGAGTAATTTTCTATTGTAAAACTAAACCACTGGGTTGGTTTTCAGGTATATTCAGAGTTTTTTTTTACAAGGTCTACACATATTAAATGAATAGCCATGTCTTGTTTATTAATTAGTGTGAGGTGTACGAATAAACTCAGGTGCAAGATGCGTATCAAGACAATATAGATTTCATACATCGTTCTTGGCCTTATGTTAACAAGTTGTTTTTTGAATATATCACTACTTACAATGAATTGCACAAATTACAATCTGGAACATACACTCTCCCTGATCTCATACAATGACAATATTTAGTAAAACCAATGCTAGCATCTCCATATGACAAAACCATTTATGCTTGCTGGCTTTGGTCAATGTAACAAATTAAAATAATTGACACAAATCCATGTCTTGCGTACGTGAGTGCATGTGTATATAGTAATGAATCATGATGCAATTTCTTTCCAAAATAAATAACAATTAATGTAAGTTGGTAAAGATTCAACTCATATATAACAAGGATATGAATTCAAATTCCGTGGTCAACGGGTTGTCGGTGTTAACCCTGTTAATGGTTAATATGTAAGTACTTTTGGAAACTCTCTTCGAGATTAAAGACTTTCTTGAATGATGTGAAACCCAGTTCACTTGAATATTTTTCAATAAAAAAGAAATAAAAGACATGGACTTTAGTGGTGTCGTCATCATATATCTCAATTCTCACAAGCTAGGATAGATCTTGCAAAACCCAGTTGGTGTGGTATTTCATTTGGGGAATGTGGAATCCCCTGAATTGGAAAATATTAAATTTGTGGTTCTGTCACACCCTATGCATTATGTGAAGTATATATTATTCAGTTTTGCCTTTCTCTTTGGCATTGCTTACCCTACTTTCCTTAAATATCTCATTTGCTTGTCTTGTTCCCCATCTCTTGTTGAAATAAACAACTGAGGAGTGAGATATTTCCATTTATATAGACCACCCACATAACAATTTAAAATATCATAGACAATATCATGGAACATGTATTACATGATTGGTTGATATTGACTAAGCACACCACTAAAAAAACTATAATTTGCTAGAGAAATTTAGAGAGAGAAAGGTGAAATCTCTCTCAATTTATTATTAAATTTAGTAACGACGAAATTAGAGAAGAATTTCATTTTTTTAAAATTTCTTGAGTAAAAAATCAATCAAATCCTTTAATATATTTTGTTCTTTAAGAGATTAATTAGTTCAAAGCTTCCGATTCAAAATATATAGATCGAGAGTGTTTTTCAATGTGGTAATAATAGTACTTTGTGGAAATTAGAGTTTTAAGCAATTAAAATTCTTCAATTAAATTTTTTTCATTTTTTTGGATAGAGTAATAAAAAAAGTTCATTCTTAAACATTGTTGGGATATTCTTATAAATTTTGAAATTTGTGTAATGAAAGTATAAATATATAATTAAAGGTGATCCAAATTTATAATTTTATAATGTATGTCAAATTTAAAATTTCTAAAAGTTGATGGACCAATTGCAGTTGTTTAAAATTTATATGGACCAATTTTAATTTTTGAAAAATATAGGAATCAATTTAAAAAGTTCTAAGAGTACAAAATAATGTAAGGACTATTTTTCAAAGTCACGTAAAATGTAGGGACCAAAATCATATTTAACCTTAAAATAATTGGGACCCATTAATTGCCAAATCAACATTCCGTTAGAGAATTAACAGCATAGACTAATTTTTATAACAGAGATAAAATGTGAGGATTTTAAAAACATTTAATGAGATGTAGGGATTATTCTTTAAAGGGGCGCAAAATGTAAGGACTAAAAACATATTTAACCCTAATATATATCACCCATTGTTATCAAAAACGCGACTTAAGTCCCAAAATCCTGGTTTTTGCGACTTTGTGTAGCTTCAACGACTCAAATCCATAGCAAAGTCCCAAAACAGGCAAAATCCTATCAAAATCGCACAAAATCGTGAAACCCGTTCAAAATCGCAGGATTTTGATGGATTTTTAAGGATTTTGCTAAGGATCAATTTTTGACCCAGTTCGTAAATTGACCCGATTTTAATCCATGACCCGGTTCTATAAATACCCAAAAGGCCAAAAAATTTCATTCTTTAACTTCCTCCGCACTTCCTCAATAGTTGCACGGGATTGTTCAAATAATTGGCGATTTATTCGTGATTTATGATTACGTATAAGCTTTGCCATTAAATATTTTGTTAGGCCTCTAGTCTTTGCCTTAAAACTTAATAGCCTTACTCACTTGTGATCAAGTATTTTGTGAGGCATTTAGGATTTGCCTTTAAGTATTTTGTCTAGGTTATTTACCATTATTATGACTACTAAAGAATATTTGCATCTAGGCTTTGACTCATTTATGTATATGTATTTTGTGGACCTTGAACTTTAGTCATTTATGACTATATGCAATTTATAAATGACTATATGCAATTTGTAACATATATTTAGCATTATTTTTGTTTTGGTAGAATCCTCGATTTTGATTGCGATTTTACGAGTCCCGACTTTGCTATCCTATATCGATTCTACAAAAGTCCTTGAGTAAAATCCTACGATTTTGATTGCGATTTTACGAGTCCTGATTTTGCTACTCCCTTTTGACTTGAAGTAAAGTCCCGATTTTGATAACCATAATATCACCAATTCTTAGGACCGTTTAATATGAACTCGGTTCAACAATGAACCCTCCTATTTTTAGTAAATTATAATAAAATAGTATTTTTATTCTCTATTTTTTTATTATTATAAAATTTATATATTACTGAAATTGGCAATAAGGTCTACCTTTAGACATTTTTTAGAGGTTCAGACACACCATATTTCTAACCTAGTCCAGCCTGTGTCTTTCTTCATCTTCAAGGATTACTTCACTAGGTCAAGCAACATACATACATGTAAGAATAATACAAAATTTCAGGTTTCGGCAATTACATGTAAGCAAGCAAGTCTCATCATTTGCAGGTTTTTCTTCTGGAAATTTAATTGCTCTCCATGTGTTTTGATTTTATTAGACCGTCAGATCAAAGAAACTATGACACGATGAGAAATAAACAAGTATATATATACCTGGAGTAAGATGACATAAGAATATATAGTTGTTTGTATTAGGTGAAAATAATGAGAAAAAAAAAGAAGACAAAAGGCTCAATTATGGGTGTGACACTATAACATGTACTTAAACTAAAACAAAATAGTTCAAACCTTTGTAAAGAAGGAAAAGGGTGTCTGAATCTACCTGGAAATTGAGGTGAATTTTGTCTTAATGGAAAAGACATTGTTTAACTAAAGAAACCAATAAATAAAAGGATATGGAGGTAGACAGAGATGAGACCAGATAAGTAAACAAAGAGAGAGAGTGTGTTTGTAAGATGTAAGTGTGAGGAGAGGATTCATACACGAGTGCCTAGAAAGGGTTTTGTGTCTTCTCTTATTGGACAAATCTTATCTCATCTATTTTTATTGGGAAGCCAAGGCATCTATGGATATATTTTATTCCCTCGATTCATATTCATCACTTTATTTTCTTTCTTTCTACTTAAAATTCATTTTTTTTCTCTTGGGTGTGAATTATATTTACTAATAAGTGGGTATATATTTTAGTGTAAACTAAACCTTAGTATTTAAATATAATTTTTATTATATAATCATCCGTCTCAAATTATATGTCATTTTAAAAGAAAAAAATTGATCTCAAATTATAAATAGTTTTACAAAATCAATGAATCATTAGTATTATTTTTTCTATTATATCTTTATCTATTTATAACTCTCTTCTTTCAATTCTATAATTTATCTTTACAATACAATTTATTATCAACAATTTTATAAAACAACTCATAATATATCTTTGTCATACAAAATTAACTGTGTGAAATGCCCAAAATGTCATATAATTTGGAACGGAGAGAGTACTAAACATTGTGCACTGGACAAATTACATGCAATCAATTTGTTGTCATGTAAATGTAAAAAAAAAAAAACAAAGATAATTTCTCTGGTATATATGAATCATTTTATTTCACGTACAACAAATTAAACCAATTAATCCCCTCAAAAAAAAAAAAATCAATGTCTTTGGTTGGTGGGATTTAAAGAGGTGGCAGAAAAATTAAAATTAGTGACGAAATTTTAAAATATCTATCTATTTTCCTAGTCACAAAATTTAGTGATAAAATTAAAGTGAACTTTCACGTATTTTTATCTTTGTTTCTAAATTTGATCACTAATTAATTGTTTTTATAAATATTTTTTCTAATATTTTTACATTTTCCATTTTTAAGCTCAAAATTGAATCCGAAAACCTTGATTAAATAATTACAAGAGACTTGTGTCATGGTATTAAAGTATCTTTAGATCCATAATAACTAGAAATGGCCAAACAGTAAAGATAAAGTCATACACGTGACATAAATAATATTCTTTCATCCTGAAGAAAATACACTTTGGAGATACTTAAATGAATTAGACCTATATGCGTGTACATATGTCCATCATATGTACAATTACAAAAAATACGAGGTCATGGACCACACTCCCTTGGCTATGTTAATTTCTCATAAATTCATCAATGACAACCCCTAGCCCGATCTGAAGCATAAAACATAAAGTGATTGGGAAGTAAATTAAAAATAGTAAGCATGTACCGTGTTACCTATTACATATATGTACGTCATTTCGTTTATCCTAACTAGAAAGGTTGAAACTATTAGGGTTTTTTTTATAGGTAAATTATTAGAAAACATAAAGTCAATGGTTGTTTGGTGATATTGAGGCAAAATGAAAAGAAGGAATTCGGTGTGTAAATTAATTGGTAAAAAGGTAAACTAGGCCGGCTTTGGATGTGATTGAGAATTGAAGTATAGTGAGGGAACAGATTATGATGATTATTGATTATTACTTTGTCTGAGAAGGGAATGCCTCCCATAACTTGGCTTGATTTGTTTGTAATTTTAGTAACATGGGATGTCCCTAATTACACGAAATTACTCACATGTATAATCTCTTTCTTTCTCATGAATCATCAACATACATGTCCGGCCCAATTCAGTAATAATTTTTTTTGGAAAATGTTAACTTTGAGTCCTTAAAACACAAGTTAATGAATCAAAAGTAGAAATAGTTTATTGGAATGTGTGCATTTCATTTAATCTTTAACTTTTTAATGAATTGAATACAATTTTAGAGAATATTTCTTCTTTTGGTTTTCTTAACATGTGTCCTAAGAGCACAAGTTAACACTACCCTTCTTTTTATTATTATTACACTGACAGTCTTTTATTTTATAAGAAACATAATTGCCTCTATTTATGGACCGTCAATATTCCATTAAAGACGCAATAACCCTCTACAAGGCTTCGCAAATCCTCTTTAAAGGTCTGTCAGTGGCTTAAACCCTAAGTCACGTTTCTTTCCAGAAGACGCGCGTGCTAGATCCTTTTAGATGGTTCGACCATATCTTTAGCCTTAAGATACAGGAAAGGCATTTTTAGACTATAAGGCAAAGGGGTGCGCCCTTGAAGCGGGTCGGCGTACCTTTGTAGAGGGCTAGTGAGCCTATAATGGAATATTGGTGGTCCACAACTCCTAAGCATGAGTCTTAGGACAAGAAGAAGTAGTTTAAGTTAAATTGACGATCGAATTTCATAAAATGAACCTTGTTACAGCTAATTTCTTTTAAAATACTTTCTAAAAGTCCCACATGGTGTCATAAGGTATGAACATAATCTTACTACTAGAAAAAACAAAACAATATTCACCATGAAAATTAGTGACAAACAAAATGAAATTTCTCACCCATTTTCTTTTGACAAAATTTAGTGATGGAATTAGAGAGGGGTGTAATGTTCTCCTTCTATAAATTTCTCTCGTTAATTTTTGTGATTTTAGTAGTAATTAAGTGAAGACAATCCTCTATTAATAAATCAATTTTGTATGAGTGAGAATCCAATATATATATGTAATATTTTAAATGAGAAACAATTTTGAATAGCTTCTCTTGAATATTAGTTCTGGCTTATGATTTTTGTAAAAACGTTTTTCTAAATAAAACTGGTATTTTCTTTTGTTAACTAAATTTTTTTAAAACTTACTAAACTTAAATTATTGAAGACTGAAATTAGTTTATTTTTATAATATATAGCAAATAGGTCCAAGAAAGTCGTTTAATATTTTGACACATGAATTAACAAATGTATCTAATAATATATTACTTTATAAAAATACTGCAATTAATACAAAACTTGCGATCAAGTGGAAGGAAGTTATTTGTCAAAGAAAAAAAAGTTGAAAGAAGTTATATCATCTCATACTAACACTTGTAGATTCCTATAACATTAATTTTCACTAGTCATACAAATTGTCTCACCTCTTCCAAATAAATTGAGGTGTAAAGAATGTATGGTAATTGATATATTTTATACATGTAAGAAACTTTAAGGGGTAACACACTACAAAATAAATTGTTATTTAGTAACTGAAGATCAATTTAGAGAGAAAAAAATTAAATTAGTCGTTAAATTAATCACTAACATTAACAAATGTTCCTCTAAAAAAGACATTTACAATTGTTTAACAATTTCTGACAAATCAAACTATAGATTAACTGCGAACTCGTTTATTGACTTAGCAAATCATTTGGAAAATTGATCGCTATATATAGATAATAACCAAAAAAAATCATAATTATATATAGTAATTTTATTATTAGGATATAGTGTTTATAACACTTCCACACTACATATCACTTGCACAAAATTGTGATGGTAAAATATTATAATTTCTTTAGATAAACATGGAATAGGTGTAAAAAAATTATTATAAAAACATACATATTAATAAATTAAAGAGTGAAGATCTATTTTAGTTCCTAAGATTAAATTTAATCCTTAAGAAAAATAAAATTCATTTATAAATGTTGGAAAAAATAAACCGAAACAACATAGTTGCTACCTTGTTTTTTTTTTTTGTTCTGTTGATGGAGGAAGGAAAATAAAATGAAAAAAAATAAAATAAAATAAAAGGTATACAATGCAAATGGAAAATGAGTGAACAATGGATCGGAATATGTCCAAATGGATGGAGTCGTCAAGGATAATGCATATGGTTGGCTCCGGGAGTGAGTAATAACTGTTTTTTTTTTCTTCTTATTTGCAGTGTTAAAGTATTTATAATTATCGATCTTCAAAGATTTGATAAAGTTTTTTTTTGAAGAGACAAAAATTTGGTAATGTGAATCGTTCAACTTTCGATTATAAAAGGAGATATATTTGATCTTCTAATTTTCGATGTCTCATTTAGTGAGCTGATAGAATAACATTGTATTTTGATAGTATGTGTGATTGTAAACCTAAATCGATATCTTGTAACTAACATTTACAAATGCTTCTTCTATCCATGTCACTTGGATTTATTTTTTTTTTTGAAAAAAATAAAAGATATTTATTCATTTAAATTGATAGAGTATATTGTAACCAAAAAAAAAATTGATAGAGTATATTGATACAATACAAATTCAAATTCGCTAAAAATAAAAAGGATGAATTTGCAAACAAACCTAACTCGATGTCTTGTAACTAACATTTACAAATGCTTCTATCCATGTCACTTAGATTTTATTTTATTTTTAAAATAAAAGATATTTATTCATTCAAATTGATAGAGTATATTGATACAATACAAATTCAAATTCGCTAAAAATAAAAAGGGTGACTTTGCAAACAAAATCACAATATCCATGTTAATAGCATAAAACGACAGGGTATCTATGTCTTTAAATATGACTATATTAAAGTCTTTGAAATACTCATGTCTTCGGATCTGCAATGTTGACGACGCCAAAGTCATTGATTGAATATGCATTTGTTCAAAGCTAATATTTCAACCCGAATCAAATAAACATCACACAAAGACAAAAAATCAATAAAAAAAAATACAAATAACTTTATACAAGTGATATCCACATACTAACATACATACACTTCACATAAAAATTTGTCCATGCAGTCACATTTGATTGATTGATGTTTAAAGAAAAATGTTGACGAGTGTCCCTGCGACACATTTTAAAGACTTTAAATGATAACTTTTTATTAAATTTTTTGTAATCAATGCATTGAAAATCGAAATATTTGACTTTTTTAAAAAATAACTTTCTATTTTAGAATTCTTAAAAAGTGTCCCAGAGGTAGGGGTGGGAATAGGTCGGGTTGGACCCAACTTTGCTTTAATATGTCAGACATAGTTTAAAAAATCAAAGCCTTACACTGACATATTAGCCTGTTAAAAGCTTTATTTTAAGCCTGACCAAGTCTTTTTAAAAGTTTGATCAGGCTATTAGTATGTTTAAAAGCCTAGTTTGCTACGGATTTTAAATAGAACATTTGAGCTATGTATAAAAAGGCTAATAAGCATTTTTTTTTTAAAAGGTTAATAGACTAATAAATTTTTATAGAGCATGTACATCCATTTTGAAGAGGTCAATAAGCATATATTGCTTATATTTGGCCTATTTCCTTTTTTTTGCAACAGTTGGAATTGGAATAATATATTAATACCAAGAGTTTTGTAACTTATTGGAAATCCCAAATGCCAAAACAAAATTGCAAAAAATAAATAAAGGAAAATGCTAGGCACTTGTTACGAAGTCTAATGAAAAAATTGTCTTAGGATTGATGCATTAACACATTGAAACTTGAAAGAGGCAATTTTTTCTACATGAAACTTACAAATTATTTCTATTTTAAAATCCTTAACAAATGTCAGCAAGACTCATAAATAAACTTTCGTATTGGAAATTTATCAATATAATGAAGTATATGTGTGTGTGGGGGTTGGCTTGTTTGGGTTAATTAATAAACTTTTCTACGAGCCTTAATCATATGACCTATTTAAATTAATGAATTTTAAAAAAAAAATTGAGCCTAACATATTTACTAAACGAGATAGGTCAGACCGAATTTTAATTAGGCCGAGTCATAGACTTTGACAAATGATCTGGCCTATTTTCATCTTACTACATGTTTAAGTTATCTACATTTCTTCAAAGATAACCTAAAATTCTGCACCTAGTTTTTGTTTTAATTACATTTGTTTTTTCAGTTGACGTGTATTAATTTTTCCATCTCTAGCTTTCTCTTTCTTTGTCACACATATCTTGGCAAAGCTCCATGAGATAGTATATAGTTCCCATCCCACATCAAACCATAATCATCACGTCTCTTCTACATCAAACCATTCTATATCCTCTTTCTCTTTCTTTCTCTCTATCCATTAATATTCCTCATCAATTTTCACTTTTTTTCTTTTCTCCCCAAACCAAATCATACTATCTACTCCTTTACATGGATCTTTCAGAAACATCACTCTGGTGGACTCAACAACATCAACAACATCATCATCAACAACAACAACCGATGTTATTAGTCGAACCAACTTCTTGGTCTCTCCATCACCACCAACCTCCATGGTTCAATTCTCAAATCCATGAAAACACACCTCATTACAACCTCAAACACATCGAAGATGAAGAATTAGACAACAACACCACCACCACCGTCATAAAACCCGAAGACGAAAAAGAATCAATGTTTGAGAAACCCTTAACACCTTCTGACGTAGGAAAACTTAACCGTCTTGTTATCCCAAAACAATACGCTGAAAAATACTTTCCACTCGGCGGAGCAGACTCCGCCGAGTGCAAAGGACTTTTACTCAGTTTTGAGGATGAGTCAGGGAAGTGTTGGCGTTTCCGTTACTCTTATTGGAACAGTAGTCAAAGCTATGTTCTAACAAAAGGTTGGAGTCGTTATGTCAAAGACAAACGACTCGATGCTGGCGATGTCGTTCTGTTTGAACGACATCGTGTTGATAGTCAGAGACTTTTTATCAACTGGAGGAGGAGGAGTGGGGATGATCAGTCGGCGTATGTTAGCAGAGGGGTGGGTCATCATGGTAAGGGTAGTGATGGGAATGGTAAGAATGAGGTTGTTAATGGTGTAGGGTGGTCCAGAGGGTTCTATTCTGCGCATGTTCCTTATCCTGCGCATCATCATCAAGTCTTGCCATACCAACAACATGATCAATGTCTTCATGCAGGTCTTAATATCTCTTCAATGCTCTCTCATCTTATTTTTTGCATTCACATTATAATCAAACAAGTAAACAACTAACTACTAACCATATAATTATAATGTTCATTACCCTAATTCAACTACTTGATTGATACCAAGAGTACTTCAATGGGATGCTTTAATCTTCATCTTGACTTGGTTTGAATCTAACTCTAAAAATGTAGCAGTATTAAAAATCTTGAACAAGAATTTTGTCGGCTATTATAATCCGTCCAACTCGACAATTAGTCTTTACGGTAGCATCTCGGAGATATTCACTTTACACTAAAAACTAGGTTGATTATATAGTACTATTAAAACTATATTTTTACCGAAAAACCGTGCTATTATAATCCGTTCAATTTGACAATTAATCTTTACGATAGTATCTCGGAGATATTCGTTTAACACTAAAAACTAGTTTGATTATATACTACAATTAAAACTATATTTTAAACCTAAAACCATGTTTTTCCCTTTTTCTTTCACCATTTCATTTTTTGAGTGTGGACAATAACAATTTAGTTAAACACAGCTTCCTTTTTTTTTCTTTCTTGCTTAATTTTTGCTTTCAAATATGCTTGATCTTCCTTTTTTTTTCTTTATGAAAAATTTATAACTAAGTAAACAACATTTTTTTGCACTACTTTGTTTTTCAAAAAAAAGAGAAAAAGATTTTGACCAAAAAAAAAAAAAACAACAAAGAGATGAAACAATTATATTCTCATGGAAGTGCGTGAAGTCTACCTTCCAATTAATTGGGAGAAATGTGGTTTTATGTTGGGATTTGTGAGAACCCAAATCCTTTGTTCTCATCTGTTTACTTCAAACACTGCGTGACGTATACGCTCTCATTTTCGTTCATTGAACGTGCAATTTTTTTCTTTCAAAACATTAATGTATGAAAAATGAAAAATATTTTTCTTTATTTCAATAAAAGTTTATAGGTTCAGAAAACTAGGCGGTGGTGTTTGATTTGTATCCTTCACATCATCCTAATCAGAAACGAATTTTGAACAGTCACATTTTTCTTATTTTACGGCCCCTTATTTTGTTTGTATACAATAGTAATAATAATATGATTATTATTTATCATAGGTTAAAATTTTAATCCATGCACGTGTTATAATGTTACAGGTAGAGGGTCCCAAAGTCAGAACCAAAGGACGAAACCGGTGGGAAATAGTTCAAGTTCAACTTCTAGTTCAAGGGTACTTAGGTTGTTTGGGGTCAACATGGAATGCCAACCTGAACATGATTCTTCAACACCTCAATGTTCTTATGATAGTAACAATAATATGCCATTAACACAAGGTACTCTAGATACCTACCAATATTATCAACCTTCTAATTCCAATTCTCACCCTCACGTGGTACGTCACCAACCATATTACTACTAGATATGTACCATTCTCGAGGTTGGGTTCTAAGTTATTTTTGCCTTTTTTTAATTATATTAGGTGTAAGATATTAACTATGTATCGACTTTTGTTAATTAGTTTATGCATTAATCTTTTGATTAACATGAAAAGGAACTGTTGGTCGATTATTGAGGATCTTTTTATCTTGTCTTATGTTTTGGAATGCATGAATATTTAGTTTGTTTATTTGTATGGGACCTTCATGTTCTCTTTCTACACGAGTTAGTATAAAAATTCACTAATTAAATTAAGTGAGAATGCAAGAAGGGACATTTTCCCAATGTAGTTTGCCTCTTCTTGGATCTATTTGAACAAGGCCATATCCTAATTTGAGACATGTATTTTATGAACAAGGTACTCTAGATTATAATTAGGACCTAGTCCTTTTAACTTACCACATTAACTTGATTCCACTTGAGAAATATACTAGTGAGTATTTAAAAGTGGTTGAAGTTAGAAAGTAATGGTTTCCATCTTAGGTTATTTTTACCTATGCATGTGCAAGTGTTTTTTAAAGCAAAAAACAAGTCATTATAAAGAAAGGTACAAGGAAAATTACATATCCAATGAAGATATGTAACATGCTAAAACAACTTAAAAAATATTTTAAACTAACACCAACAATACAAGTTATAGAAAATAATTTTCTAGATGTTATTGTTTATTTTAGCTTGATGTTCTAATTTGAAAGTTTGTATTTGTAGTAATACTGTTACAAATTACAATGACCTAAAATCGTCTTCAGCATAATGCTCTATAAGCTCCCTAATGCACACAAATATTGATGGCATAGATTGAAAGTGTTGGTCGAAATGGGTCGGCCACATTTTAGTATGTCAAATGAGAAATACTCATAGACACTTGTTAAAAAACTCAACATTTTAAAACTTTAAAAATACAACACGTTTGTTCAAAATGGTAAATATAGTCAAGTACTAGTTTGCCTCCTTTCTCCTTTGGAAAACATATTGTAAGTAGGGGCTTAGGGCCACTTCATATATATCACACTCTCAAGTGTAAGTGTATAGATATATTCCAAAATTCAGAAAAATAAAAACTCTTCCACTTTGTAACATGAATTGTACAAGTAGCAAACGTGTTCTAGTGATGATCTCCAACCAAACCTTCTGATCATCTGAAAAAGAGCATCACAAAATTTCATGTCACATGAGCCTTTTTATTTTACTAATGTCACAAGTGATAACAATAATTATTCAGACAATGTTTGAGAAGTCTAGGAAATGTAGATCGGTTGGTAACTATTAGAGATATTATTTACAGAAGTTGAGATTTAAACTCTAATTTCTTAAGTAATCAACACTTATCATTTGTAAATCTAACCAATAAACTATTTAACAAAAAAATTTGAGAATATTTTATTTATTTTGTTCTTCATGATCTTTTTTCGAAAAACAACGTGGCAGGTAACAACTTGTGGTGGAAAGAGTATGTGTGTGATTGAAACAAGTGATGTCAACCAGATAAGATGAGAAAACACCGAGGATATAAACATGTGGATGTAACATTCATGATTTGACCTAATTAAAACCAATTATAAAAGATTTATAAGCATTAACTCAATTGACAAAAATCCAGAAATTATTAAACCATACGTTGTGATCAGGGTTTGAATCCCAATCACTTCACTTATGTGTGTGAGTTTTAATAATTACTCCCTCCGATTCATAATACATGTTGGTTTTGGAGAATAATTTTGTTTCACTTTACTTGTCACTTTTAAGTTTCAAAACAACATTAATTATTGGTTTATCAATAATGCTCTTATCTATTTATTGTAGAGAGAGAAATAATAAAATGAAATAATAAATAGGTAAGGGTATTATAGAAAAAACATAGAGAATTTCATCAAAAATAACAAAATTTATTTGATTTCATGGTATGTGTAATTTTCTCAAAAGCAACAAGTATTGTGAAATGGATGGAGTATTTGTTGTGAAGCCCCGATACTTCAAAATGGATGACGTATCGTATCCCCTGCGTTCCTGCACTGATACCTGCCTAATACTTCCCGATACGTATCAAGAGAGTATCTGAAGATTAAATTTTATTTTTTAAAAAATAATTATTCGATACTTCCTGATACGTATCAGGAGAGTATATGATAATTATCCTGCACCGATACTTGCCCCAATACTTCCCAATTAATGTTAACTAAAATAACTTAACTCTTGAGTATAGTGCTTCTTTTTTGGATCGATATAGTATAGCACTAACAATGTTCCTTTTGGATATAGTATAACACTGATGGTGCTCTTTTTGGGATATATTGTGTATGTAATTGATTAATCATCACTCTCTTAATCGACAATATTATTTATATTTATGTTGATATGCTACGAGCCTATGACTGATTTCTTTTGTTTGTAAATATATTTCCATA
>Ga0315915_1004962_pt1 | contig 16648 bp, 10 predicted proteins | sample MpolbnodulesMG_FD_207738 | JGI IMG/M metagenome (GOLD analysis project Ga0315915, IMG submission 207738) | Medicago polymorpha root nodule microbial communities from Los Angeles, California, United States - branched nodules | ecosystem: Host-associated > Plants > Roots > Nodule | place: USA... | reverse complement strand
GATAAGAACAAATTAACAACACTGCACCATATTCATCTCCGTCCTTTGTCTCCTTCGTCATTCTAACATACCATATTTATTCTCTTCGACCACCGTCGTGGAACCTCCATCTTCGGCCGACAAAGAACCTCACCCTAACTCCTAACTCCACCAACTGCGAAGCCATCGCTGCCACCGCCAATTCACGTGCAGCAGCCAATTGGAATTGATAAGGGGAAAAATCCACATCCTTTAATTTTTTAATGGCTAAAATATGAAATTATATTAACACTGGGAGCTATACACCAGACAGATAACATTCATTCCGTAAAGTGACATAGTTGAACCACATAATACTAAATCCTATAATAAAAAAGAAATACTAAATCGTTCCTCACATAAAGTTGAAATCAATTGCTCCGTTGAAATTAAATTCTTCATCATTCCATTAATTGAATCTGCAGAGAAGATGAAAGAGTTTGAGTTGTGAAGTTGTTCATATCAATTGAAATCAGATTGGAAATTCATATGTGTGTTGCCAATTGAAATTGATTGGGAAAAAAGGCATAAGAGTGGAAAGAAATTGTTGGAATTGAATGGAATTGAAATGTTGGATCAAGGAAATTGGAAGAAAAAAAATAAAAAATAACAACAAAACATGAAGAAATAGAAGCAGTGGTGGGAGTCGAAGGATGTGTTGGGGTGAATATAGGATACACGTGTGATAACTATTTGCTATCAGGTTGCTAACTCACCAAAAACTAAGGATAAAAACAACAAAAGAGAAGTAGGATAGGATTAGAAATCGGTTAAACTTATCCTTTCCTGTTGGTGCATCAAACGACGAATTAACTCAGGATAAGATATTTTAATCATATCTTATCTCCTTATCATGTGTACCAAACGGACTCTAAGGAAAAACAACTCGGAGGGGTGATTTTTGGGTCAAAATTGACCTTAAATCACCCTTCTGACAAGAAGAAAAAGAAATTGGTGACGATTAGGGGTTGAGAAGGAGCGAAGAGAGAGGGGAAGTTTATTTTGTTTGTTAACTGATCATTAAATAACAAAACAAATATTAAGCTTATATATATAAATAAATAAATAATGAAGTGGCAGGCTAGTAACAAGCAGACCAAGTGAAATTCCTAAAATAAAAAAAATAAAAACAGACGTTTTTAAATTGGTATATAGCGACTGCACATGTATTAACGAGGCATTTCTTAAAAAATAAAAAATAAAAATAAAAAAGGAGTATTAACCAGGTATATTTGCTTTTTAAGGTCACGAGTTATATTTATTATACTAATGTATTATTTTAAATTATAAAAGTAGTAATAAATTATAATGGATAAAATTGGGTTTTTGATAAAATAACAAGGTAAAAATGAAAGAAAAGATGATAAGCTATAAGTTGTTTTTTCTTTGGTGGCAATAAGCTATAAATTATAATTGCTCAAATGCTATTTGAAATAATGTCTGAAAAATAAGCTATAAACTCGTAAAATAAACTGTAAGTTTGTGGTGAAAAAACAGTTGCCAAACAGATTTTTTTTGTCGGACAAACTTATAAGTTATAAACTAACTTTTGTCCATGTCAAACGGAACCTAATTTGTATGCACATTGGGAAAGGAATTATATATTTATTTGGAAATATACCTCAATCAAATAAGAATTTAACTTATATCTGCAGTGGAAATTGTGATTTAACTGACTTTTTAATCAACACTTGTGAGTCGTGAGTAGAGTCTCACCTCAGTGCTCCTCCCTTCGTTTCACGCCGTTCCACACCAACTGCCACTCGGCTCTGTTCACACGCATACAAAAGAAAGATCAAATGGAAGAGAATCCTTCTGGGATTGTTCCCACCATTATGTGAGTATCCCATTTTTTCTTTCAAGTAATAATGGAATTGATGCCCTTGTGTATGTGTATGTGTATGTGTATGTTTATTCTACGATTGAATTTGTATTGCCAGAAATATTGTGTCAACTGTCAATTTGGATTGTAAGTTGGACCTTCAATCCATTAAGCTTCAAGCTCCTACTTCAGAGTACAATCCCCAGGCAAGTTTGGTTTCTTAATTGTGAATGCCACCTTATGGAAGCTTTGGTTCATCTATAAGATTTTTTATGAGTATTACCTTTTATGTCAGCCACTTATGCGCTACGCTTGTGTTATCTGAAATCAATTATCAATAATTACATGTTTGATATGTTATCATGATCGTTGGTTATTTGTCTGCAGTGCTGATGTATGTGATTTGAATCTTTGCAGCGTCATCCTGCTGTGATTATGAGGATCAGGGCACCAGAATCAAAAGCACAAATCAATTCTTTTGGAATGATGGTATGTCCCTTTTGTTGCTTTTGGAATGAGATGAAAAAGGGTTTCTCTTCCAAGGCACGTACACTATGTTAAGAGAGAGAGGATAATGGAAAAACCCCAATATTTATTCTGCACAAAAAAGCTATTCCAGTTATATAGATATTTCTCAAGTTTCATTGTGTGAAAAATTTATTGGACAAAGCTTCGGTGCATTTTGTTAGCGGCCAACACTCGGTGGGATTTAGTCCCACATCGGATAGATAGGATTCTTGAGAAGACTTTCTAAAGAAGAGGCATTCCTCACCGTACAAACCGGTTTTGTAAGGATGACTTAGGCCCCAATTTTTGTGTCACGTTTCCTTACTTAGGTGTTCTTTATATAGTACTTAAAATACACTTTTTTTTTATTGTTACGGCAGTAGTCCATTTTATAGTTATTTCCGTGATTTATCCCAGATAACATGTGTATAAAATTGGAAATTAACTCGGAGTTGTACAGTTTTCTTATTGAATCCCCTTTTCTTATCTTGTGTTTTACTTAATTATGCTAATGAGATCAGTGGACACGTATTTTTACTACTTATGCCAATAATGCTATATTGAATAGTTCATAAACAGATCTGTCCTTTTCCCACTCATTTAGCATTATTGGTGCTTGTAATATAGTTGCAGAATTTACAATAGGATCCATTTTTACTGCCTTAATTTATTTTTGAGGGACATCTATTGCTATTCTGACAATAACATTATTTTAGCATGTTGCTTGTAATGGATTTATGTTTCTTCAGCTTTTTCATATTTAATTTCCACTGTTAGGTCTGTACTGGAGCTAAGAGTGAGAGCCAGTCGAAATTGGCGGCAAGTAAGGTATACTAATGTCCTTTTCTAAGATCATTCCTCTATCGTCATGTATATTAAAGCTTCTGATTCGAAGTTCATTAGACTGGAGAACCTTGCCATTAATGTTAGCTTGTAGAAAAATAAACTCCTGGTAACACTATTCTAATTTCTGTCTCCTTCTTCAGTTTGCAGCAATCATCCGGAAGATGGGCTTCCCAACTAAATTTAAGGTGCGGCTACTCTCGCTTATTGCATAACTTCCACTAAAAAGCTTCATCCAAAATTGTTTATCATTTTTCCCACTTCTTGGTCATTGATTAATTCCTTTTCTATTGCGCTTTAGGATTTTAAGATTCAGGAAATTGTCGGCTCTTGTGATGTCAAGTTCCCCATACACCTTGAACGTCTTGCTAATTCCCATGCTGCTTGCTCTAGTGTAAGTACAAAATGAAGCAATCATTTTTTGTTTTGCCAGGTGAATTTAGTGGAAAACTGGTCTTGACAACAATTTGTCGCAGTAACCAGTAGTGTTTCTGGTCCTATGGAGCATGTGATATTTTCTAGATTGTTGTCAATCATATGAAGTTTTTATTTTTTATCTTTTAAATCTTATGAGGGCCTGTTTAGGCTTGTGATGACTTTTATTTTACATATAATTATCATTGCATACCATACTTTTCAATAATATTTTGCATGATTTTTGTGTTTCCTTGAATTATTTAATTGATCTAAAGCATTTTACAAATAACTGAATTTTTAAACACGGATCACTAACCGAACTCTTCTGACTCAGTGCAGTTCGTGAACAGAACTAGCAGCCACTAAACATCAGTTGCTAAATCGAATGTTTCAATCAAAATTCCAAATCTACTCATTGTAGTTAGCCATAGTACACAATTTAACTAGTTACCCTCAACAACCTTGATCGTACCATTCATCTTCACTTTCATAAACCTTAGTGCTTCATTCATCTATGACAGTGAGGCTCACTTCGGCAATCTGCATAGAAACTAACCTTCTTCAACCTTAGTAAACAGAACTGGCAAGAGAGCCTCCGTGTTGAAGATGAATGAACCACAAAAGTTCATGCAAATTAAGATGTCTAGATTGGAGTTAGGGTTTGGGATTTAAGGTTTGTAAAAAGAAGGAGATGGTGTGATCAGGGTTCGATGAGGATAATTAGGGTTTAATTTTTATTGCTGAGGCTAACTGTACTGAAACGGTTTCGGATTTTGCGGGAACGTTCAATTTAGTAATCTATGTTTAGTGGCTGCCAGGTCCGTTTGGGAACTACACTTGGTCAAAAGGTTATTCGTTGCAAATCTGATCTGACATCTTAACTAGTTTAGTGGCTGCCAGATCCGAGTGTAAAAGCTAGTTTGGAACTGATCTGAATCAATAATCTGGTTTTTTTATAAATCTATCCATTACGAAACTAGAATGGGAAGAACTAGTTGTATAGTATTTTCAGTTATGATGCTTTTGTGTGGTAAAGTGTAATGGATGCAAAGAACCCTTTTCAATTTTGTCTGCTCAAGTGCAGTTGGTTTCCTAATTTCATTCCATACTAGAACTTGTAAGTTTTAAGGGATGATAAACACATATTGAACTTGCTTGTTTGTTCCTGCTGTAGTATAACCCAGTGTTGTTTCCATGGCTAATCTATGAAATGAAGCAACCAAAGATAGTCTTGTATATATTCGACTCGGGAAAAATTCATCTGAAAGGATCCAAGGTAATGAATGATCTTGAGATATTCTGATGTAATTTTTTATATTTTGTTATTTTTATGAGTTATTTGACTAATTTTTTCATTACCATTCTATAGTCGAGAGATGAGATTTACACAGCCTTTAAGAACATATATCCGGTGCTTACTGAATTCAGGAAAAAACAACAATGGTATGTACGTAGCTCTATTTTAGCTATCTTTTCAATTGGTAGTCGATATGTGTGTTACTTTTGTTTTGCTTTCTTCCATCAGCTATCAGATTATTATTATTGTACATGAAACTTATCTCCCTCAGTTTTTTTTTAATGGAACAATGGAATATGTCATGTAGATTTTGTTATGGGTTGCATATTTGCTCAAGAGTTAAATTTGATGATGTATCTTCAAATGTAAAGTGAAATGCATGTTTTTTGAGCATTTTTCTTGGTGTTGTATTGTGGAGATCGTGTGATTATGTGTTTGTCATGAAATATATATCTTGAGTTCTAACTGATGTCTTCAGATATTTGCTATTAATGGCAGATCATTGTCAAGAGCAATGTTTTCTGGTTGATAAGGCTGTCTACCGAGTGAGCTTGGTCGAGCTGTAAATTGAGGCTGTAGATATTTGGATTTTTGAGATGAACTAAGCACCCTTTATTTTCTTCTTTGGTGAGTAGAGTAAAAACAACCATGTTCTCAAGTACATTCGAGCACCAAAAATTAGATGTGAGAAGGACCATATTAGGACCTATAGTGTGATGTGTTAACTATGATTTGTATAAGCCCCTGCAAATAGGAGAACAATTTTCCAGTTTTAAAAAGTTTTTAGATTGCAAGGGAAATATGAATTATTGGTTATTTATGATTTAGTTTTATTTTTTATCTTAAAAAGTGCTTGAATGGAATTTCAGATTTTCTTTGGATAATGTTAGGTATGAAACTGCATATGATTATTTACCAATCTAGATGTTCTGTTGTCAATTAGTACTAGGAAAAGATATACTACCTCCAATTTCGAATATAAGAAAAGATTTATTTTTAAAGTTCATTCAATAAATGATATATGTGGTTTATTACATCCTTTTTAAATGGAATATGTTACATGGTTGATCATGCAAGAAAACAAACACTTCTAAGCCATTTTTTTATGACAAAAGTTGTGGTCTTTTTAAATGAATTGGATCTCTTTTCGTTTAATCACCTCATTTTTCCAATCAAATCAAAAGGTTGATTGACTCAGAAAATAAAACATTACATAAGGGAGATTGGAAATAGTTTGTCAATATAAAAGGGGATAGAAAACCCTTTTGCTCTTCATTTCTACTCTACCACTACACCAAAGAATCTTTTGAGATGAACTGGGCACAATTTTTACTCTCTTTGCATGGGATTGAAAACCCTTTTAAAAATATGAAAATGTTAACCTGTGTTCTTAGAGTGCGAAAATCTAAAGTGGAAATTTTATTTATAAAATTGTGCTAATTTATTCTTCTAAATTAAAAATTAATGTTTTATAATAAATATTTATCATTTATTGCATCTTTAACATGTGCCCTAAAACACAAGTTAACATCACCCGAATGAATATGTTTTTGAAAAAGAATTATATCTTGCCACATTAAAATTATAAATAATATTTGTGAATTAAAACACACATCTCAATTGGAACATTTTGTATCGGACGGCTAAAAGTTGGAGTATTAATTACGCCATTACAATTTTCAAGAAAATTACATTACATGTTCTCAAAGTTAGTTGGGTAGCCGGATAGTTCTGCACGGCACAGTAAAAATAATTGTGCAAGCAATTACCCTTCGAAATTGTAAGTTTTAACGTTAACAAAACTTCAATTACTCCTTGAAATTGCATAACGTTAATCAATTTACCTCCTCCGTCAAATTCTTATGTTAGTTAACGTAACGTTTTGCAAATACCCCATAAAGTTTTCCACTTATGTGCAAAATACCTCGAACTTGAAAATAAATTTTTCTCTTATTCTTGACTCAAAAGATATTAAAGGCAAACAATTAACTTTAATAATTAATGGTAGTGATAGAGGGAATGAGGAATTTGGATACAAATCATTTTGCATGTGATTACAACATTGAAGAAAATAATTGTGGCATTGAAAGCAGAATGTTAAGAGCTCAATTTCGATTTGGGTCCGCAATTTCTGCCACTTTTATCATACCAAAAGGAAAATCATTATTTTCTGTCATTTCCATCTTCCAATATTTTTACCAAGCGCTATATTAGGGAGTCAAAATCAAAAGTTTTCCATTCCACTCAATTTTCACTACCCTCTATATAGTACCATCCTCCACAATTAAAACAGTTAGCAACACTAAAACTCAGTACAAAATGAAAGTTAAAATTTCATATGATTCCTATGCACCACTTCCCCACATTTGAGTTGTTGCAATTCTGTGCCAAATTAGAAAGCTACGTACACTTAGCCTATGTAAACTCAGGCAAGTATGCACAATTACTCCAAAATAAGTGGCTTACATACATGGTAATGCATATCCATATTTTAATTGATTGCCTTTAATATCTTGAGTCAAGGATAAAAAGAAAAATATATATAAATATTCAAGTTCGGAGGACATTTTGCACATAAGATTAAAACTTCAGGGGGTATTTACAAAACGTCATGTTGACTAACAGAAGAATTTGACGGAGGGGATAAATTGATTAACGTTGTGCAATTTCAGGGGGATAATTGAAGTTTTGTTAATATCAGGAGGGTAATTGACGAAACTTACAATTTCAGGGGAGTAGTTGCCTATTTACTCAAAAAAAAAAAGTTAAAAGCATATAAGTATTACACATAAATGAAATCTTTAATAATCGTTTTGTCACATGATGGCATTGTGTGCTGAGAAACCGAAAGGTGAGATCACAAAGCCAAACTGGCTTGAACTTCCGGTAGACTTGATGAAGAACATACTCCAAAGACTTGATATTGCTGAAATTGTGACAACGGGACGTAATGTGTGTCCTCATTGGTGGAACATTTGCAAGGACCCTCTCAGGTGGCGTACCATTGACATCCATAGCGATCTTTCTATTTCATTAAGTTCCGGATTTTTGGAGAGGATATGTCGATGTGCCATCGATCTAAGTTGTGGTCATTTGAAAGACATTAATATCGAGCTGATCGGGACCGAACCTTCTCAAATATTTGGTTCGTAGGTAATTAGTTTCATTTTGTTTGTTTCATTTCCAGTGATATAATAATGTGTTATATACAAACACTGATCATTCTTGGAGTTTCATCTAACCTTACAATGGTTATACATACCTTTTTCTTACACTTCATGAATATATTTTGCATGGTTTAGTAAATTCTACGTATTGTTATTAATAATATTCTACAGGGCAAGTCATTTACGTCGATTGCGACTTCTTGCTTGTGATGGAATTTCAGATAAAGGGTTGAGAGAATTTGTGAAGTTTTCACTATTAGAGAAGATTGAAATTATATTGTACATGACATATCTAAAGACACTCTTGAAATAATTGGTCAATGTTGCCCTCTTTTGAAATCATTAATTTTGTTGAAGATGTTTAGTTACCCTCGGGTCAAGTGTTATGATGAGGCATTTGCTATTGCAAAAACTATGTCTGGACTACGACATCTTAAATTGTCTAATCTTTTAATTAACAATGCTGGGTTTCTTGCCATTCTTAATGGTTGTCGTCTTCTTGAATCTCTACATTTGGAAGATTTTGATTGTCGTTATTTGAGTCGAAGTTTGGAAAAAAGGTGCAACGAGCAAATTAAAGATTTCCGACCTCCAAACTACACTTTATATGACCAACTTTTTGATGATGACGACGATGATGAAGAAGAATGATGGTGATGGTTTAGCTAATGTGGACATTTTTGAAGATACATATGGTAATGATGATTGGGAGTATTAGAATTGATTCTTAGTATGAATTTCTAAGTTTGTGAGTTGAAGAACATTGAGACTATTTTTGTTGTTTTTTTGGCATGATTTCATCTCAAGTGTTGATGATGTTGCTCTAATGTAGCTTTGTTATAGACTTTTGAAAGTACTGGTATTTTATTTATAAGTAGTGTATTTTAATTTTTCATGAACAGCATATGGTTGCATGTTTTGATTATTAGATTGGATTATATATGTTTTAATGTTGTTCCTGAATGATTCCTAATATGGTTTTTGATTTCACTCATTTCTGAAGAGAAATTCTTAATTCTTATGTTAGAAACTTTCCAATTACAAACTGAGAGCAACAAACTAATCGGCCTAGCTTGGCAAGACAATCAGCACAATTGTTAGAAATAAAAATGATCGATCGTGCTTTTGATGCAGAATAATCAACTTTTTTTTTTTTTGACGTTTGAATAATCAACTATGTTTCAAACACATGAAGTAGTAAAAATATAGATTAAATTTAACCAATAAGAATTATTTTAAAAAAGTAAGAACCAATAAATAATAGGTTAATGCATTAAACCCACTTGGGTTGGCCTAGTGGTAAGTGTCTTAGGTTCGATTCTCTCTGTGCTAATTTAAGTGAGCTAATTTAGCTTCTCAAGAAAAAAATAGGTTAATGCATTATATTATACAAATAAAACCATAAATAATAACTTGCCATTTTCATTTCTAATAACTACTATTATCTATTCAATCCTTTACATTCATTTTATATATTTTATAAAACCCTAAATTTTGACTTAAAAGCACATGTCGTGTGTGGAGATGGAGATCAAAACACGAGAAATGAAATTCAGACCGATAAAACTACACGATATTTCAGAGATACATCTTTTTTGCACACATTCAGACATACACATTTGATAATTTTTTGGATGTGTACATATGAACTGATATTGAGGGTAGGGAAAGTTGCCTCTTTTATTAAGACCAAGGTCAATGGCACATCAGCACTCGTTTAAGGAATGCAAGTCTAATTTCTCTTGCAGAGTGCAATTATTTTGCTCTACATGCTTCATGGCCTCTCCCTAACATGTTACAATCTGTGGCCGACTATAAAATAACAATTATGCTTTAGTTCATGGTGAATAATCAAGACTAAATTACATAACGATGTTGGTATTCAACTCTACAGTGGAATGTTGCTGAATATATACTCAACTAGAGTCGGACGCAGCCTTAGAGACTCAAGCAAATGAAAGAAAAGAGTAGATGAGTGGATTTCATCAACCCTCTACTTTAGGACGCCAACCTTCAATGACATCCTCCGGCTGTGCACGTGTGTTGCTGAATGATTCCCTCGAGAAAATTTCCTGTAAGTTCAACATTATTAGATATAGCAAACTGTAAAATAAACAAAGGAAAATCCATTAAGGATTATTACATACAACAAGTAACACAGACAACAGATAATCTGGGGATCGTATGACAACAAGCTGACAACTGGTGAAAAGGAGGCAAAAGTGACAGAAAAGAAAGTGTAAGAGAATCAAAATTCAACATTATTATTTGTTTACATTCGGTAATATAACTTAGTATTTTACCGGCTGTGATTGTTATGAAGCGCACACATTTAGCAATTGGTAATTGTACAAAAGGGCTTGTGTCATACTATTCGTAAGGAAAAAGCGTGTGGAAGCCCCTTACTGAAAACATTTGGAGTATTGATGAAAAGGTTCAAAATTGCAAAAACGTCCTAGAGCCAAAGCCTCTTTGAATATACCGAAAAATTGGTTTGCAAAGCCCAAGGCACATGACCAAAAACATTTGAATTTAGAGCTCAGAAGAAACTCCAAATTCAGGTCTCCCTATTGATAAATCATTTTCACTCATTAGCCTGTGATCTTTAAGCATGGACAATGCAGAGCATCTTTTTCCACAAAAATACTAAATTAGTCAGATTTATGAAATTGCATCACAAATATGGGTTTAAGAAAGTAGTGCATTCAATTCTAGATTTGAAAACTCTAAAAGTACAAGAATATGATAGGCGTTGAGTGAGGAGGCTCATTGTGAACGTACCTTCAAGTAAGACTTCAAAAAGGTCAGTGAATCAGGTACTGTCCATTTCTTATAATGTCCCAAAGCAATCTCCAAATGGTATAACTTTGGTCCTAGTGATAGGTCAGCCGCAGATATGTCTTTCCCATTGACAAAAGGACCCTGTGAGAAGAAATTTTTTGCACAGATTATAAATTTTACACAAAAGAAGGAAGAAAAAGAAAATGATAGACAAATCCAGAAGGATATAGGCAAGAAAACAGTGACCTCAAAGTTATATAAATAAAATGTTTTGGATCATATTCTTTTACATGCATTTAAAAAATATATATGAAATTTATGTTGCTTAAATTAATTGTTTACAAAATAGCTTACATCCAATTATTCATAAAGTTTACAAGTCTTAAACTGACCAAATGATAATAATATATATCAAGCTATCAACTATATATAGCATGCATTTATTTGCCGATCCCCGTTTAATGTTTTGCAACATCACACGTAGATGGAGTACAAGAGGAACTAGCCAAGTGATGCACACTACAAGAAAAGTGATAGGGTACATGACCATAATGCAGGAAAAGATGTAATGCCAGGTCAGAGATTGAGAGACCTAAACTACTGAAAGTTTAAAACAAGATTGCAAACAAATAGCCGAGACAAAAATAGAAGGGAAAAAAGTCATACATTTTCCTTGAGGTAATCGTTGAAGGAGCTCAGTTCATTTAGCAATGCTTGTTCTGTTCCATCATTGGGATCTTTGCTCTTGAGAAATCCAATAAATGTAGAAAAGATCTTTGATCCACTATAGACAAAAACACATGCAAACATTAGATATTGTTGCAAATTTAATATCGCCATGTAAACATTAAAAAACAAAAAGGAGTAAACGGTCATTTTGGTCCCTAAAAGTGTGAGATGGTGTCACTGTAGTTCCTGAATTTATTGAAATTACAAAAACATCAGAGTTTGTCTTTCGTTTGTAATTTCATGGCTCATACTTACTGACTAATGAAAGACATATCCGAGGACCAAACTGACTAAGGGAAGACATATACAAAGAACAATTGACTAAGGAAAAATATATCCAAGGATGCTTTTGTAATTTTGATATAGGACGATAGTGACAATATCTGACAGATTTAAGGGCTAAATTCAGTTTACTCGAATAAAAAGCTGACATTGAGTAGCAGGGTAACATAAAGGGAAAATAATATAAGATGAGCAAGAAAGAAACTGTTTTAAGATTGTATAATTGCATCACCTTGCATTTTTCAAAAAACTCAGCCACGTACAAGAAAACTAGATATATAGATTCAAAGTATCTCCAAATGATGAGGAAGTATATAAACAAGAAACATACGCTGTAGCCTTTTCAGGTGGTGTCACCAATGGAGGACTAGGATACTTCTCCTCCAATGTTTGTGTGATTAAATCTGAATCAGCAACCCACTTTCCATCAAAATTTATTACGGGAACTTTGCCTTCAGGACTGATTTCAAGGAACCTGAACCAACAAAACAAGTAATTAGAAGGAAACGAAATACTACAGCGATAGAAAAAGTTGATGACTTGTGGTCTGTAAGTGAAACATGGACAAGAAGATCACCATTCTGGTTTGTTTCTTAAATCCACCAATTTCGGCTCATAAGGTAAATGTTTTTCCTCCAGTGTCAGCAACACCCTTTGGCTAAAAGGGCCTGAATAGACAATTCAACAAAGGGTCACTAAGTGATTATAGTCTATAACTACTCCAAGTTTAAGACTCAAATGCTGTTGTGAATTTGAACAAATCACATCAAGACAATGATGTGTGGAGCAAATATTAAAGGCAACTAACAACCAAAACAAGCCAAGCAACAGCACTCAACCAAAAGTAAATCTAGGAACCTAGATGTATAGCAAATCCACAATTAAATCAACACACAAAGATAAAGGAAGATGAACAAACACACAAAGACTTTGTTCACCCAGTTCAGCCCAAATTGACCTATACGTAAGGGGGAGTGTCCAAGAAATTGTCCCCAATTTCTCTCCTTTTCTCTCTCAACCTGCTCAAAGATGAATCACTCAAGAACTAACTAGAGAAAGCTTGGATCCTTCCTCTATTAATTCCTAACTACCCAAGGCCCTAGAACCTCACCCAAGAGCTCTCAACACTCAAACCCTAGGTTTTTCCTTGTTCCCTCTCTCTAGGTTCGATTTTCTGAGCTGTGCAAAAGCTGTCAAAAACACAGTAGTTATATGCAAAAAAACACAGAGTGAATCAATTCATATTCTTATTATGAATTGATTCACAACCACTAACCCCAAACAGCTGATTTTAAGGCACAATCCTCTACAAATGCAAACAAAACTCTTCTTTGTTTTCTCAAATAGAGAATATATGCATAACATGATTGACTCTATGATTCCAATACAGAGGCTGTTGTATTGCCATTTCCTACATCCATGAACTAAAGCAAAAATAAATGAAATGTCAATGTCAATAACTCAATTTCCATGTCAATAGATGTTCAAAACTTTGCAGACATGAAAAATTACACAATTTTACTTGTATCTTCAACACAAACATATGAGCTAATAATCTAACATTTAGCTAGTAACTGGTCATGTATGATTTATCGGTCTTAACCTTGTTCCAAGAAAAAAGGGTCCTAGTAATTCAGAATTTGGCCAGGAGTAGTTGTTAGGAAACATGACATCCATGGATGAAGGAGAGAAAAGCTATGAAATTATTGTATTGATAGTAAAGAGTGATATTACAAATGAGTGAAAAGTGTCCCACTAATGGGGTGGTTACAACTATATATACTACTATAGGACTAATACTACTTGTAACTAAACTATATCTCTAATAGTAGTAAAGTCTGGTCAAGAAATGTTTCGGTCAGAATTTGAACTCGAATACTCAGATCCTATCGACCTTAACAGGAGCTCATAGACCATTTGGTTACTACTCATGTATGTATAAGATTGCTTTAAAAATCTGAATTTGTTGAGTATGGCTCGTAGGCACAAAAGAGGGGGCGAGGGAGCTGAACTGGCGCAGCGTTGCGAAGCTCCTCCCGCCCTTGCATTTGGCCCAAACGCACATTAAGCCCGACCGTTTGATGCAGGGGACGATAGCACACATGGTATGGTTCATGGCTATTGTTGTAATATGGACTGTAGTATTATATATATGCCTTGTAAGTTGTAACACTGTAAACCTTAATTCACTCAAGTAGTATACAGAACTACAACTACTCTGTAGGTAAACAACACACTTAACCGAATTGCGTAAACAAACAATCATGTTCCATTGTTTGTGATTTGAATTTCTTTAATATTTTCTTACTAGTTATTATATTCTAATAAATCAAGTCCTACCCTTGGGTAGAGCATACCAGTGTCATCGTAAGGGTATATAAGAATTTCAAAGAAATATTTTCTTAAAGAAAAATTCAAATTTCAAAGAAAAACAATATAGAGAATGCATGTGGACACAACATAAGTCTAGATACATCATGATTTATGTCCCTCATCTTTACTCCTAAACATTTTCAAAACTTATGAAGTACAACACAGACACCGACACGAAACTGAAACAGACACCTCGACATAATTTAATGTAATCACAAGTGTTGGTGTCGTGTTCGACACATGTCAGATAGGGACACGTCTTCAATCAGAAGTGTCCATGCAACAGATTATTCATAACCACACTACCCTATTCTTTCTACCAATACAATCAATGTCTCAAATGCTAATTTCATTTCAATTTCTATCAAACAATGCAAAAAAAAACAAGCTAAACACTGAAAATAACTGAAACCAATAAAAGGGTAAGAATTTTTACAGTCTCCAATCTTGTTAGGAGTGGTAAGAGAAGCTTTAACAGCAACTTCAAATGGCTCAGAAGGAGGAACAGAAGACATTGATACTCTAAGGGGTCTAATACTGAAACCGTTGTTGAAGGAGCTAGTTGAAACGGCGTAGTTTGGACGGTAACGAAGGTGGTTAACGGTGGCGGAAAGAGCGCATGCTGAAACTTGAATTCTAACGGTGGACATTGGAAACTTTTGTGTGCGTTTGTTTGTAGGAGTAAGAGATGAAGGTGATGTGGTTGTGTTTTGTTATGTGGATGTTTATGTGTCATTGTACTATGTTTCCACAACATAGCAAAAAAACATATGTATGGCCGTTCAGTTTAGTCTTTGACGTTAAAAAAATTTGTTAAGTGATGAGGTGACAATTGATTTTATCTGACATTCTTTATAAATTTAATTAGTATATAGTAATTAAAGTTAGGACAAAACTTAGGTATAATTTTTTATGTGTTTTTCGTATGGTTCTTAACTAAAAATACACATTTTGTTGGATAAACAAACTTTGAAAAATTATGGATTTGATAAAATCATGAAGAACCATACAAAAAGCACCTAAAGAATTGTACCTAAGTTTTTTCCTTAAAGTTATCTTTTATTTTTTCGCTTTGAGAATGAAAAGGTTACCAATCAAGAAATTATAAATCTTAATTTTTTTAATAGATGAAATGATAAAATTATTATAAAGTTACATACGTAAGTGAAATGTCGAGATTCGAACTCAGATCATGATATGCAGCCGCTTAACAATTTCAACATTTTTACCTTATGATTTTTGGACATAAATTTTAATTTTTAAATAAGGAAAAAATAATAATTTGGTTGATTTATAATTTTTTTTTTAAAAATAAATAAATAGATAAACACCTTTTTTTTTAATGTTCTTTTTTTAAGGTTACTTGGGCTTTTGTCCAAAAAAGGAAAGGTTGGAATCATTTTATGGAAAAGTTTTTAAAATTGCTATCATGCATCCAAAAATTACTTTAATACTTTTGATATCAGTTAATTATCGTTCGTTTTTAAACTAAATATTAAGGAGTAAACGGTAGTTAACTGTCGTTAGAAGTATTTAAGGTAATTTTAGACACGCGGGAACAATTTCAGAAGCTTAAAGAGCAATTATACATAGATCTACTTTTATCCTCTCATTGTGTTTCCACACCTCTTCGGATTTTTTAAACCAGACATGGGAAAAGAAAAAAAACAATTCTTTATTGCGTCTGGATGGGTAAATCAATAGAAAGAAATAGTGTTTTTTTTTAAGAAATATAGAAAGAAATAGTGTTGTTTTCTATCATATGGATAAATTTGGACAAGAGCAATTTTCAAGAACCTCGTATGGGAAAAAATAAAAATAAAACTCTTTTATACTTTTTTGTTGTTGCAAAACTCTTTTATACTTTGTTATTGTGCTATTATGATACTCTACTCATGTTGAAGCATTGTTAAATGTAAGACTCCTTTGCTTTTTGCACCCAATTTTTTCTTGAACGCCTCTTCATTTTTAAACCGCTTTTGGAAAATTTAATATCTCAATCCAATTACTACTTTTGAGGAATTACAATTAGTTATACTAGTGTTAATACCAAAAATAAAATATTTGGTCGAAATTATGATTATATTTTGACAAGATAGATGAGTTATTTCGACATGCTGTAAAGTGTAAAGGGATTTCGACCAAGAACATACAGACTTCGACATACCGCAATTTTGATCAGGTGCTTTAATGTGTTGCATGCATATGGTTTTCGACCAGAGATAAGGAGAAATAATCTGAAGTTATAATTGGAGTGTAATAAGGCAAAATGGAGCATGACAACAAACAAGGTTGAAGTGCATAGAAGTTATTTTCTAGTGTCTTAGGAAGTTATAAGAAGTTATTTCTACTTTTAATTTAGATTGTAGGATTTAGTGGTAGTTTTTTCTACAAGGTCAATATATATATATA